>Ga0208644_1001090_pt1 | contig 23339 bp, 39 predicted proteins | sample VirMetDEL_Nov_18_FD_184517 | JGI IMG/M metagenome (GOLD analysis project Ga0208644, IMG submission 184517) | Aqueous microbial communities from the Delaware River and Bay under freshwater to marine salinity gradient to study organic matter... | ecosystem: Environmental > Aquatic > Marine >...
GATTTGACGGATCATTCCATTCTGACTTTGCTTCTTCACCGATCTTTCCGTCGATAGGGCAAGGTGTACCTGCATCCATCATAGCCTGGAAGATTCTGCCATCCTGACACATAACAGATACGGCAGCAACCTTCATGCCCATATCGTATAGAGTCTTGGCGTTCTTCAGCTTCTCACAGTTCATATCTCTGACAGTGGATCCTGCCGAGATTCCCAGGATCTGTGTCTGTACAGCACCTGATACCCCGACCGTACATAGGTCAGAGTTTGCTGTATTGATATTAGGAGAGATTGCCGTAGGAGGTGCAGTGATAACGGTATTGGTAGAGTCACTGGTTGTCGTTACGGTACTTGTTGTGGTATTCTCTGTGACAATGGGATCATTTGTCGTGGTTGTGGTCTCTTCCTGAGCCACCGCTGCTGAAGCCGCCAGTGTCATGATAAAAGCAGCAAACATTCTTTTGAACATGGTGTTTGCCCTTTATGATAATAGTATAGATATTTATAGTTTACTTCCCCTTCAAAATATGGTAGAATGCTTTTCTTAACGTTAAATGAAAGGATTGTCCATGTCCATTATGGATAAGCTCAAAAAGAATTCTAAGCTTAGTCACACTGCAGTACTGTCTAAGTCCAAGTTCTTTACTGACAAAGATATGATTCCCACTGACGTTCCGATGCTGAACGTTGCACTGTCTGGCTCACTGGAAGGCGGACTCGCTCCAGGCCTTACAGTTCTTGCTGGTCCATCTAAACACTTTAAGAGTTCGTTTGCTCTAAAGATCGCATCAGCTTATATGAAGAAGTATCCTGAAGCTGTGATGCTGTTCTACGATTCTGAGTTTGGCTCGCCACAAGAATACTTCCAGAACTTTGATATTGATACTGATCGTGTACTCCACACGCCTATTACCAACGTCGAAGAACTTAAGTTCGACCTTATTAACCAACTAGAGCAGATTGACCGTGATGACAAAGTTATCGTTATCATTGACTCTATTGGTAACGTAGCATCCAAGAAGGAACTAGAGGATACCCTCAACGAAAAGTCTGTGGCAGATATGTCACGTGCCAAGGCACTCAAAGGTCTGTTCCGTATGGCAACTCCGTACTTGACCATGAAAGACATTCCGATGTTAGCAATCAACCATACATATCAAGAGATGGGTTTGTTTCCCAAGGCAATCGTGTCTGGCGGTACAGGCATCTACTATTCAGCAGATAATATCTGGATCATTGGTCGTCGGCAGAACAAAGTGGGCACTGAGGTTACCGGATATGACTTTGTAATCAACGTGGAGAAATCTAGATATGTCCGTGAAAAATCCAACATTCCTATCACGGTTTCTTGGGAAGGTGGCATCGATGAGTATTCCGGTCTACTTGATGTGGCTCTGGCAGGTCAGTTCGTCGTCAAACCGAAACAAGGCTGGTACGCCAAAGTCGACCAAGAAACTGGCGAAATAGATGGGAAAAATTTTAGGCAAAAAGAGTTAACAAAAGACTTCTGGTATGATATAATCCAATCTAATAAGTTCAAAGAGTTTATTGAGAAACAATACCGTGTTGGTATGGTACCAGATCAAGAGGTTGTAATTGTAGATGAAACAGAAATCGAAAATTAAGTTAGACGAAGACTACGAATACGTAGGTATCTCTGAGGAGCCTGAATGGGCTATTCGCCTACTAACCGGCAAGTATAAAGAAGCGATTGTTCGATATACGCAGATCAAACTAGAATCTATTGATAATGCAAAAGAAGATGAGGATGATGTTACTCTAGGATTTGCATATCATATTCTGAATGAAACTGTACTTCCAGACGACTATAATGACGAAGAAGCTGGCCAGTACTTTGGTGATGTACTAATGGCTGCTATTGAAACTGGATTAGATGATGGAACAGCGGTACTAAATGAGCGATAACCTAAACAGAACTATCCTACGATCCCTATTAACTAATGAAAGCTATCTGCGTAAGGTTATTCCGTTTCTTAAGCCAAACTACTTTGAAGGTCCACTGAAAGTTATCTTCAAGCAGATTGGCTCGTTTGTTGATAAGCACAATGTCCTACCTACTCTGGAAGCATTCCGTATTGATCTTGAACAAGATGACAAAATGTCTGATGATATGTTCACTGAGATCTCGGCAATGCTTCCAGAGATCTTTTCACCCACGGATATTGACGAAGACTTCTTGCTAGAGAAGACTGAGAAGTGGTGCCAGGAACGTGCACTACATATCGGCATTATGAAGTCTATCGATATCCTGGATGGCAAGGATGATAAGCTAACCAAGAATGCTATTCCAGATATTCTGTCTGAAGCATTGGGTGTTGCGTTCGATTCGAATGTAGGTCACGACTATATCGACAATGCAGAAGAGCGATTCGACTTCTATAACCGTAAAGAAGAAAGAATCCCATTCGACTTACATTACCTGAATGAAATTACCAAAGGTGGTTTGCCGGACAAGACCCTAAACATTGCTTTGGCAGGTACTGGCGTTGGTAAGTCTTTGTTTATGTGTCACGTTGGCGCTAGCGCTCTTCTACAAGGTAAGAACGTTCTGTACATTACTATGGAAATGGCAGAGGAACGCATTGCTGAACGTATCGATGCTAACCTCCTTGACATTCCTATCGATCAACTGGATAAAATGTCTAAGCCTATGTTTACGCAAAAGGTAGACAATCTGAAGAGCAAGACTATTGGTAAGCTGATTGTAAAAGAGTATCCAACAGGTGCAGCACACGTTGGTCACTTCCGTGCACTCCTCAAGGAACTGAAGTTGAAGCGTTCATTCGAGCCAGATATTATTTTTATCGACTATCTAAACATCTGTGCATCGTCACGTATGAAGTCGATGGGTGGTGCGATCAACTCCTACACCTACGTCAAAGCTATTGCAGAAGAACTACGTGGCTTGGCAGTAGAGTTTAATGTTCCGCTGGTTAGTGCAACGCAGACTACCCGATCTGGTTACGGTAGCTCTGATCCTGGATTGGAAGATACCTCTGAATCGTTTGGTCTACCTGCTACTGCCGATTTGATGTTTGCACTTATCTCGAATGAAGAGATGGAGAAAGCTGGACACATCTCTATTAAGCAGTTGAAGAATCGATACAATGATCCTGGTAAGCATAAGCGCTTTGTGGTAGGTATAGATAGGTCTAAGATGAGACTATACGACGTAGGCGAAGCTCACCAAGACGTCATTGATGATGGCGTACCGGTATTTGATAAAACCCCTTCTGGCGATAAATTTAAGGACTTTAAAATATGAATAGACGATTATGGCTACAGCAACAAATACAAAAAAATGATTATAGAAAAGGAGTTGAGCTGGGGGTTCTTAGGGGACCAACGTTTAAACATCTTATTAGGGAGTGTCCGAATCTAGAGCTAACTGGTGTAGATGTTTTCTTCCCTGACAAAGACTGGAAAGCCCAAAATATAAAAACTAACAAGGATTTGCTAAAAACCAAACCCCTTTCTTGGTATAATGAATTAGTAGAATTTTGTCAGCCGTATGGCTCTAGAGCTAAGATTCTTCGTAGCTTTACTAATCAGGCTGCAGAGAAGTTTAAAGATAATTCTTTGGACTTTGTGTTTATTGATGCGGGTCATAGTTTCGACAGCGTTTTTGAAGATATTAAACTGTGGGAGCCAAAGGTAAAAAAAGGCTGCTTAGTTTCTGGTCATGATATAGACATGATTGAAGTTAGAATGGCAGTATCTCAATTTAATACGGACTATAAAGTTGGTCCAGATAATATTTGGTATTGGATTAAAAAATGAATCAAACCGTTCTTCCTGTTGGCATCACCTCTTCCATGATCAATGCTTATCAAGATGGTACAGGCAAGAAGATGTCTGCACAAGACTTGATCGTGTATTGTGCTCGAGTCTCCAACCCCAACAATCAGAATAGTACAGCTCCATCGGAGAAACTACTGAGTTATCTGATTGAGCACAAGCATTGGTCGCCTTTCGAGATGGTTGATATGGTGATGGAGATCAATACTACACGGGACATTGCTCGTCAGATTCTTCGGCACCGTTCATTTTCATTTCAAGAGTTTAGTCAACGGTATGCCGATCCTACTAAGGACTTGGCTGTGTACATGCGTGAGGCACGACTGCAGGACAAGAAGAATCGCCAGAACTCCATTGAGACGGATGATGATGAACTGAAGTGGGCATGGGAAGCCAAACAAAAACAAATCGTTCATGAAGCAAACCTTGCATATAAGTGGGCAATTGAAAACGGTATCGCCAAGGAACAAGCACGTGCAGTATTGCCAGAAGGTAATATGCAATCTCGCATGTACATGAAAGGCAGCATTCGTTCCTGGATTCACTATTGTGAACTACGGTGTGGCAATGGTACCCAGAAGGAACACCGTGAAGTTGCTTATAAGTGTGCAACGATTCTTAAGGATCATCTTCCATTCTTGAAAAACTGGTATAAAGAATTACCTAGTGAGTAAGAGAAAGGAAGCAGCTAGGTTATTTTGGATGGTTAAGGGTTACCTGATGCCTGAGCACTTCACGGATAGTGACATTGAATATATACTAACAAGCTATACAAAAAGGGTATGGCATAATCATGAAGTGAATGATGAAGGCTTTGAAGAAGCCTGGGAGAATAGAGAATGAAAATTATTGCTGGTCCATGCCAGTTAGAAAGAAACTCACTAGGCGTGGCAAGATTCTGTCAGAATGCTGCAGAGAAATACGGTTTAGAATATTACTTTAAGGCAAGTTTCGATAAAGCGAATCGTACGTCACTTCGATCTGAGCGTGGTGTGGGATTAGAATCTGCCATGATTATCTTTGATGAGATTAAGGCAGAGCTTGGATGTAAGATCGTAACCGATATACATACTACAGGACAAGCAGCTCTAATCAAGAGTTCTGTTGATGTGCTACAAATCCCTGCTTTCCTGTGCAGGCAGACTGATCTACTATTGGCAGCAAAAGGCACTGGGAAGATCGTTAACGTAAAGAAGGGTCAGTTCCTAGCACCATGGGACGTCGCCGGCATTATTAGCAAGATTGGAGACGAGAATGTATGGATTACTGAACGTGGCACTAGCTTTGGTTATAATACCCTTGTTAATGACTTTACGGGTCTTCAGTACATTGCTGACAGCTATTCTACTCCCCTTATTTTTGATGCCACTCATTCTGTACAGAAACCCGGTGGCAATGGGACTAGTTCTGGTGGCAATCGGGATTATGTACCCGCTCTTGTTCGGGCCGCTGTTGCAACCAAAAATGTAGATGGTATCTTCGTCGAGGTTCATCCTGATCCTGACAACGCACCATCTGACGGACCAAACAGCCTAAACCTTCCACAATTTGAAATGGTATGCAGAGACATTCGTACTCTGTGTGATGCACTGGGGATTGACTAATGCGACTAAAACCAATTATTATTATTCCTGCACGTTATAACTCCAGCCGATTCCCGGGCAAGATGTTAGAGAAGCTGGGCGACAAGACCGTACTGGAACAGACCATTGAGACTGGTAAGCGTACAGGTCTTCCTGTCTATGTTGCCACTGATAATCGTGAGATTGCTAACCTATGCATTAAGATCAATCAAGAATACGTGATGACTAGTCCGGAGCACAAGAATGGTACTGAGCGTGTTGCTGAGGCTATGATCAAATTGATTGATAAGCATGGTGAAGAGTTTAGTCAAGAGTTTGACTATGTAATTAATCTTCAAGGTGATTCGCCACTTATCCCTGACTACGTATTCAGTATGATGATGGAGGAGTATGAGCGGATGGCAGCTTTTGATAAACCATTTGATGTGATCACTCCAACATTCCGAATGAATGTGGAAACCGCAGAACGATTCCTAGATTGTCGAGCAGAGGGTAAAGCAGGTGGTACAACTGTGGTAACTGATACAGATGACAAAGCAATTTACTTTTCTAAAGAGATGATTCCATATGGCGCTAATCTAACTAACGTACTATCATCATCAGAAAAGATTCCTATGTACTATCATATTGGTATGTACGCATACAAGCCAGAAGCCTTGTTTGAATACTCGATGATGCAAGAGTCAGCGCTGGAACGTACTGAAGGATTAGAACAGCTACGGTTTATCGACAACGGATATCATATTCACTGTATGAAGATGAATCCACTGCACTTTGACTTTTGGGAAGTGAATAATCCTGAAGATATCGACATTGTTGAAAAAAGTTTGCATTTTGTGCGATAAGGGGATTTACATTGTATCGTAGATGTTGTACAAAGGATAGTTCAACAGAAAGGATACATTATGTCTTACTCCAGTTTTTCCGTACACCTCGACATCTCCCACGAAGCCACCCCACAACAGGTTCATGATTTCGCCGCACTCTTTAACTGCGACGCCCGAATGATCATGGAAGTTGGACCAGCCGGGGGTAACCCAGTTTACGAATTCTCCGGTTCCTTTACCGACTTAGAAAAACTCGAAGCCGAATACAACACCATTAATGGTCTGTAACCAAAATATCACAACCCCCAGAATTAATCACTCTGGGGGTTTACTTTTGCGTAGGAATGATTATATTACTACTATACACAAACACAAGGACATCATATGATGGAAAATCTAGTAAACCGTATCATCGCAGACAACGTCTGTGTGATTGAAGGTTCTGAAGCTGAACTTCTGCAAGCTGCTGGGATTATCGCTCAGTGGCGTATGTCTGAAGAATGTAAGGAACGTAAGATCAACCACGCATGGATTCGTCAGCTTAATGATGCCGACCATGCTATTCGCCGTCGTGTAACTGAACTCAAAGCGATTGACGCTGCAACTGACTAAGGATAATATGATGATTGAACGTGTTGATATGACTGGTCAAGAAATGATCTTCATCAAGTTTGAAGATTCTGACGAGTTTGTGCAAGTTAATACCATGGACTCTGCATGGAAAGAAATCCTGGATCGTGGTCCGGACACTCTCGAGTATATCGAGACCTGGGACCCTGACAAGGAAGAGCGTGCAGCTGCTCGTTTAAAAGTTGCAGACGTTGATGACCTAAAGATGATGTAAGGAGAAAGATTATGGGTATGATGAAAGAATTCGCTATGGACCTGGAAAACCAGGTCTGGGAATATGTTGTAGACATTATTCCTGAGTGTGAGGACCTTTCTGAGGCCGTAGATCGTGGTCTCGAAGTGGCCCGTGAGCACAGCGTCCTTAACCTTGATGTCGAGTACATCACCGAATCCATCCACGAAATGTGGAATGAATTCTGGTCTGATTACAATTAGGGGGTTTACATGGAAGCTCACATAATGTATGATGACAAAATGTCAGAGTTAGAGTCCGACACCGTACTCCGTATCGCACACTTTGCTCGTTCTCGCGGATTTGACTATCACGCCGCAGCTTACACACCAGAAGGTCGTCGTGCAGCTGCTAAGCTCTTTTGGGATCACTACTTTGAAACAGAGGTTGAATTATGAGTAACCAACGTTCCGCAAAAACCTACCGTGCCGCAGCCAACGACAACAGCGGTATGGGTACTGTACTATTCTTCAAATATGCCACTAAAGCTCTGACTGAAGCTGGCTATGAAGACCCTGCGTTCTACTTTGAACAGATTGTCGATCATCTTCGTGACGGCGGTTCCCTTCCAACTAACCAACGTGAAGTCGAAAAGGTTCTTGGTCTATGAATTACGTTGCTAGCGAGGCGGACATTCGGTTCGCCTCTAATTTGGTTATGATGGTGAATCGACACCTACAGTCCAAAGGTAAAAGCTCTTATGATCTAGTTATTCAAGATAAAAACGGGGTAAAACAAGCATATATGAAAATGAAAGGGAGCTAATATCTTAGCTCCTTTTTTTCTATAAATATATGCATCAATGGACTTTTTAGATTTAATGGGGCAAAATGGCATTCTCTAGATACTTCGATAATTCGCAGTTGGCTGAAGCAATTCGCATTGCGAATGGACAGACCAAAGGCGTCTCCCATATCAACAAGTTTGGATATAACACTGCTGTGGGTGGTACTACTGAAACCATCTGGGATGCAGGAAATCTCTATCAGTATCCAAGCACAGCTACTACTCTTACTGTTATTGCTACAGACGTTGCAGACAGCGGTAAAGAAATTGAAATTCAAGGTTTAGATGCTAACTATGAACCTTTGACTGAAACTATTACAGCTGTCAGAAGCCCAGGAACTACCGGCACTTCAGAATTTCAAAGAGTGTTTAGGGCATTAGTGGTTAGTTCTAATGACTCAGCTAATGATGAAATAATTAATATCAACGGTGATGGTAAGACCTTGGCCCGCATTTCAGCAGAGAAGGGTCAAACATTAATGGCTCTATACACTGTTCCCGCAAATAAAACTGCATACCTTAAAAAGTTTCAGGGATCAGTATCAGCACAAAATGCTCCAGGCGATTTTAGTATTATGGTTAAACCTTTTGGTGGTTCGTTTAATATTAAAGGTAAATTTGGTACAGCAGGTACACCAATAACTTATGATTATCCAGTTCCTTTAAAATTGGAAGAAAAGAGTGATATTGAAATTAGAGCAACTTCTGGTAATAATGGTGCTGGCGCAATCTTTGATCTAATCTTACTGGATGATTTCTAAGATGAAAAAGTTTAAGAGCTACATTAGCGAATCTGCTAAATCAGATCGCTATGAAAAAGATGTTGCAGATTACATTAATAGCTTAGAAGGTGTAACTGCAGAACGTCCGCGGGTATCAGCTGCTTATCCTGACGTCAAGCTGGAGCGTGGCGGTAATACTACTTGGCTTGAAGTCAAGATGAACCACACAGACAATCTGTCTAACCCTCGTATCTTCTTTGACGGTCGTAAGTGGGATACAACTTACACTACCCCAACAGCTAAATTCGCCGTTGAGCAAATCAACAAATCTCAACAGGCCAAAGAGTTTATCGGAGCTATTGCTAAGTTCTCTGGCATTAAGAATCCTAAGATTCCTACAAACAAAGGCGGCTTAAAAGATCCAAATGCTGTTCCACTTGACGTAATGAAAGAATACTTTGCTCAGCCCGGTATTAACCGCTACATTATGTCTGTGGATGATGTAGACTTAGGTAAACTGGTAACTGACCACTATCTTATTGGTAAAGCTGAGCCAGCACACTATATGCAGGCTGCTGATGACTTTTACATGATTGGTAAGCGCAATCCGCTAGGTGCACCACGTAATGTCCCTTTGCTTTCTGGCACTGGCCCATTTAAAATTCGTGTATCTACTAGATCGCAGTTTTATGAAGTACAAATAGAGGTTAAGATCACACACATGCCTAGCTCACCCTACTCTCTTAAGCCTGGTAGCAGAAAGAAGAATCCGTTCGCATGAAAACGTTTAAAAAGTTCGTAGCCGAACAGAAAAACACACACATGACCCACATCGAGGACAAGGTTCTCTATGGTGGGGTTAAAGGTACACGTGATGCTATTCTAGCTCTTAGATCACTTCGTGACATGATGAGAGGCAATCACTCCGGTAATGTCAGTGTAAAATGGGATGGCGCACCTGCTGTGTTTGCTGGTACTGACCCTAGAGACGGAAAATTCTTTGTAGCAAAGAAAGGTATCTTCAATAAAAATCCTAAAGTGTATAAGACTGATGCTGAAGTTGATGCCGACACTTCTGGCGACCTTGCTAAGAAACTAAAGTTGTCTTTAAAACATTTTGCCAATCTTGGTATCAAAGGAGTTATTCAAGGTGATTTACTTTTTACAAAATCTGATATTAAATCCGAAAAGATCGATGGAGTGGATTACATCACGTTTCATCCTAATAAGATTGTCTATGCTATCGAAAAGAACAGCAAGGATGCTCAAGAAATTAAAAGAGCGAAAGTCGGAATTGTCTGGCACACAACCTACGTCGGAGACAGCTTTGAAACAATGAGAGCCTCTTACGGAGTAGATGTTACTAAGCTAAAAAAGACTGCTGACGTTTGGCAACAGGATGCAATGCTTCGCGATTTAACTAATGTTGCCACTCTATCTGATAAAGAAACCTCAGCAGTAAATAGACATTTATCTGAGGCAGGTAAGCTGTTCAATCAGATTAAAGGCTCTACTCTTCGTGAACTGGAAGCCAATCAAGACTTAGCAGGTACTATAGAGACCTTTAATAATACATTTGTACGTAAAGGTGCTCAGATTGGTGACACTACTCAACATGTACGAAATCTTATTCAGTTTATCAAAGATAGATATCAGAAAGAAATTGATTCTAAAAAGTCTGAACAAGGTAAGCAGAACTGGATAAACAAGCAGGCCGAAGTCATGAAGTTTTTTTCTCCTGACAATAAGAAGAGCCTAAAGGCCATGTTTGACCTTCAAAAGTCAATTGTGTCTGCAAAGTTATTGCTTATAAATAAACTGAACAGTATTAAGAACATTAAAACGTTCTTAAAAACAACCAAAGGGTTCAGGTCAACTGAGCCTGAAGGTTACGTCGCTATTGACAAGCTAGCTGGTAATGCTGTTAAGCTAGTGAATCGTTATGAATTTTCAACAAGCAACTTTGACCCAACTATTTTAGCGGGTTGGAGTAAATAAAGAGGAACGATATGAAATATCTTATTTCCGCAATTGTAGCTATGACTGTAGCTGCTCCTGCAATTGCACAAGATGCTACTGATAATGGCTCTGCTCTTATGTCCAACGCAACTGTCGGTGTAAAGACTGACTTAGAAGGTAACGCAGATTGGACAGTTGGTGCAGAGTTGGGTATTGCTGGCTTTGGTGTAGATGCAGGTTTCACTCTCAAAGATCGTGGTGACAACGCTGAAGACGATTATGCAATTAGTCTCGGTACAGGTATGGACCTTGGTTTTGCTTCCCTCGACACTAGCGTAAGCTATGCTTGGGGTGCAACATCCGGTGCAGACCTGATTGGTCGGGGCGATGGCAACACTTGGGGTGATGTAACCCTTAACCCAACCTTGAACATCACTCCTGGCATTATCGGCGGCGAGTATGTATGGGTAGGTGGTTCTATGGATCTCGCTTCTGACGGCGCTATCGCTGTTGGTTGGGGCGGTGCTTCCTACGGAATCGGTTATTCGCATGACCTGAACGACCGTGCGTCCATCGGTGTTAGCTGGGGCTGGTCTGTTGACGTGGTTGAGGATGAACTCACCGAAGTCAATGACTGGGTAACCACTGCTGACGGCATGAAAATTGGCGTAGGCTTCAAGTTCTAAGACTATGATTGGATTTAAAGACTTCCTCTTCGTTACTAACGAGACTTCTTCTCTTAATGAGGAGGAGTCTTTAATCCTGTCTGAAGTACTGTCGTTTGCTGCAAGACGTAAACGTTCTATTGAAATGAAGCGTCGTAAGCAGAAGTTAAAGCAGCAAAGAAAGATTGCTGCTAGACGCCCAGCTTCACTAGAAAAACTAAAGAAGAGAAGCCGTAGAGCTGCTCGAAACGTATTGACTAAAAGATTCTCTGGGGGAAGATCTAAATCTGATATGAGTATTGCTCAGAAAGCTCGGGCAGAGAAAAGAGTAAGTCAAGCTAAGACCCAATTAAAAACGATCTCAAAGAGACTTCTTCCTGGTAAGAAGAGACTTGACGTATCGAGAAGAGGTAGATAATGGTTCATACTTTTAAGTCATATCTTGAAGAACAGTCATCTGTGGGCTATATTGCTTTTGGCAGATTTAACCCACCGACGACTGGTCATGAGAAGCTGTTGAATAAGATTGCTTCTATGGCTAAGGGTAACGATTACATGGTCTTTGCTTCTCAGTCCCAAGATTCTAAAAAGAATCCTCTTGATTATCAGACCAAAATTAAATTCATGCGTAAAATGTTCCCGAAACATGCCAGGAGCATTGTGTTAGAAAAGTCTGTTAAGAACTTTCTTGAAGCCGCTGTACACATGTACAAGAAAGGCTATAAGAATCTAGTAATGGTTGCTGGATCAGATCGGGTAAAAGAATTCCAGACCCTCTTAACAAAGTACAATGGTGTCGAATCTAGACACGGACTATTCGATTTCAATTCTGTAAAAGTAGTCTCTGCTGGTGAACGTGATCCAGATGCAGAAGGTGTAACAGGTATGAGCGCGTCTAAGATGCGTGCCGCAGCATCTGATAACGATTTCCCTAAGTTCCTAATGGGTCTACCCAAGGGTGTAACTGACAATCTTGCCAAAGATTTGTTTAATTCTGTCCGTAAAGGCATGAATCTCAAAGAGAATAGATCGTTTGCACAGCATGTTATGCTCAATCCAGTCTCTGAAAGAAGAGAAGATTATGTTTCTGGCGATCTGTTCTCTGTTGGCGATACAGTTATAGTAAAAGAAACAAATCAACAGGCAGTTATTTCTTATTGCGGTTCCAACTACCTGATTATTGAAGTAGACGGTAAGAGACAACGTAAGTGGCTGACTGATGTAGAGCCACTGGAAGAAAAAATCGAAGTAGCACAAGACCCAGATATTGATGACAAGAAAGGTTCACAGCCTGCTACATTCTTCCGTGGGTTAAAGAGTAAATCTACTAAGTCTAAGCGTGATGCACACTTTAGAAAAATGGTAAAGAAAAAGGACGACGATCCTTCTGCCTACAAGAAGGCGCCTGGTGATGCAACCGCCAAGACAAAAGAAAGTCCTTATACTAAAAGATTCAGACAAGTGTATGGAGAGAGCTATGTTTAGCTTTAAGCAATTTAATACTATTATGGAAAGTGCGGATGCTGCTTTAAAAAAGAAAGCTGATAAAAGCGGATTCCCACTTGGCATTCTGAAGCAAGTTTATAAAAGAGGTTTCGCTGCTTGGAAGGTTGGTCACAAGCCAGGTACTACTCCTCAACAGTGGGCAATGGCTCGTGTTAACTCTTTTATTACAGGTGGCCGTACACGTGTTAAAGGCGACCCAGACCTTTGGGCTAAAGTTAAAGGGAAAATTAAGAAATGAAAACCTTTAAGCAGATCCAAGAAAAAGCATTATCTGTTGCTCAGCAGAAGCTTATGGCTTTAGCCCTTCAGCATAAACGAGGTGAACTTGAGGCAGACAAGGTTACTCCTGCAGTAGAAAAGCTTGCTGACTCTATGAGTGAAAAAGAGTTAGAAGACTTTGCGTCTACTAAGCATAAAGGTTTACCGAAAAAAGTAGATGAAGATGGACACACTGACGTACCTTCATCTGAGCGCATGTGTAAAACGATTGTTGAAGATGCTAATGCTATTTTATCTTCTTTAGGCTCTCTTCAGGATGAAGCTTCATTACCTACATGGTGGACAAATAAACTTGCAACAGCAGCAAAAGATTTGAACTCTCTTAACGATTACATTTCTAATCCGTCGGAGAATAAAAAGTGAAATCATTCGGTTGCCATATAGAAGAAGATCCGATCGTCGAACAGGCAGAGTACCAAGGTCGTAAGGTAAAACTAAACGATCCATTCCGCGCTCCGAAAGGCGATGACCATAAGTTCTACGTTTATGTCAAGAACGACAAAGGTAACGTTATCCGTTTAGGCTTTGGTCAGCCAGGACAAGAGATTAAAAGAGATAATCCTGCTAATTTAAAAAGTTTTAGAGCTAGACATAAGTGTGATACTAATCCGGGTCCAAAGTGGAAAGCTCGTTACTGGTCATGTAAGATGTGGGAAAAAGGCAAGACGGTATCGGAGCTAGACTAAAATGGCAACTAACGCAGAGCGCATGGATCGCATTGAATCGAAAATTGATAAGCTCTCTGAAGTTCTCGTACAAATGGCACGAGTTGAAGAGAAACTGATTAATCAAGAAGAAGATCATAAGATCCTAAGAAAAGATATTTACGAACTATATGATAAAGTAGGTCAGATGGAAAAAGTGGTTCAAAAGAACCAGATAACTGTAAATATTATAAATAGAATCAGTTGGATAATCATTACAGGCGTGGTGGGTGGTTTCGGCACCTTAATCACCTACCTGTTCAATAAGTAAGGAATAATAAAAATGTCAATGAGAACTGCCTTAATGGAGATGATGAATAATCAAGTGAATGAAGCACAGCGTAAAACACTAAAAGATTCGGACAAAGTATATGATGTTGGAAAAGGTGTTGGACAATTAGACATCACCCACCACATTAGGAAAAAACTAGATATTTCCGGAAAGGGGATGGATACCGTTTATTTTGATAGTTCGACTTTGGTATATGGTGATAAAACCGTTGTCAGGCGTGCGCTTGTGAACAAAAGATTGACGGTTGGTGACCTTGTGAAAGAAGTTGAAAAATTTATTTCTAAAAATGGTAGAAATAAACCAACATACGAGTCTGTTGAACGTGCTGCATGGGTACCAGAAGCTATTTTAGACGACGATGTAGCAGACTTTATGGGTGCTGCTGCAGCTGCTAAGAAAGCTGGTAAGAAAGAGTTTGAGTTTGGTGGTAAGAAATACAAAGTTACCATGAAAGATAAGACTGCTGATGCTATCTCAGAAGCAACGTGTCCTGAATGTGGTGCCGATGGCGAATGCCAGTGTGAGCAGCCAGTAAAAGAAGAAATGGATCCTACTGATCACGTTTCCAAGAAAGGCGATATGTACTGCGTCTATAATAAAGATGGTGAAGAAGTTGCTAAATTCGATAATGAAGAAGAAGCAAACGCATACGCTATCAAGAATCACGATGCTCTGATGGGCAAAGAAGAGATGGATGAGGTTTCTTATAAGACAGCTATGAAGTCTTACCAAAAGGCAATGGGTCAGTCTAAAGATGCTGATGATGCAGGTGATAAGAAAACTGGCGACAAAAAATTCGATCAGGCAGTAAAGTTCGGTCGTTACGCTAATAAGAAGTTTCAATCTAGCAGAAACAAGAAAAAGCTGGTGGGAACTTTATCGCGTCAAGTTCCATTGGGAACTTTAACAAAAGAAGAGACTGTAGAAGAAGCAGCTGCTCCTGGTTCTACCGCACAGCATGGCCCGGATGATGCTACTCGAGACACCTATGAAAAGCAAATGGGTGCAGGCGAAAACAGTGTACCAATGAGTAAGAAAGAAGATATTGTTGGTATGCACACTGCAGAGGTTGCTTTGGATGCCGAAGCGATTTACAAGCAGAATCAAGAAGAAGCTGAAAAAGCAGTAAAGCAAGGTGCTGGTAGATTAGGAGATCAGCGTAAAGGCGATACGTCTTTTGTTAATCCTATTAAGTCTGAAATTATCGACGGTATCACCAAAGCCCTGCAACAAATGAAAACGAATAGCTAAAGGATCAATAATATGCTAAAACCCCCTGCTTATGCACCAAATGCTAAACCTACCACTAGAGGTTGGGTCGATCATAAAACTGGCGAACTGCTTGTTTCTCGTAAGCACAGCGAGCGTGATGTAGAGGAATTCTACATCGCTAAAGCAGGTGCGCCAGCACCAGCTCCAGCACCGGCACCAGCTCCACAGCCAATCATTGAAGCTGATCCAGAGCCAGTAGTAGAAGAAACTGCTGAAATGCTTACAGAGGCAGATCCGGTAGATTATTCTGCTATGACTAAAGCTCAACTGGCAGAACATGCATATGAAGAATATGGTATTGATCTTGATACCACTATGACTAAATCTGCAATGATTCAGGAGCTTGAAGGTCAGCTCTAATAAATTATGCAAATATTTAGTGAGAAGGTCGAGGTAACCGATCAGAACTATCTGATTGTTGCGGCCAAGCATTATAATAATCCCCAGTGCTCTAGTACTGACGAATTCTATGAAGACTTAAATAGAATTAAGTACATCAAGAGATTGATTAACCGGTACATAGAAACTGGGGATTTATCGGAAAGACTCCTTCTTAACCATATCATTATTTTTTGTAATGTATTTGGTATTGAGATTGGGGTAAAGCTGATGGCGGTCAAGTTAGAATATAAATACTGGTCAGTCATCAAAACATTTTTAGTATTTCTTAAGTATGTAGAACCTACAGATTTAGTAGGCATTGAGATGGATAAGAAAATAATTAAACTACTTCGGAAGATCTAATGGCAGTCTCTACAATTGCTGATACCATATACACCTATAGGTTTTTAAAGTTGTTGGTTACCCCATTCAACAAGACAAAAGCTTATGAGTTGGGTATTGTCGATGACGACGGTAAGAGAACTGATAAAAAGATCACAACATCTGAAGAGCGTCAAGCATTTAACTTATTTCATAGATTAGCTTTTAATCTGAAAAGATTGCTTGGTGCATTCCCTGGCGGCAAGACACGTATTGCTTCTTACGTAGCCGCTCTTGCTCTTTTAAAAGAAAACTTTGGCATTAATACAAAATTAGTTCTGGAAGAAATGGATATGGATCAGCGGTACAAGAATGATATCTCTTCCCTTTTAGAACAGTACGAGCCGAAGAAGAAGAAAAAGAAAGAAAAAAAGGAAGAAGCAGGTACAACGACTGCTGACGTTGCTATCGTTGATAAACCGCTTAAATTCAAAGCATTTGTAAAACGTAAGAAAGACGAAGAATAGATGTTTGCACTCCTAGGATCAGTCCTTGGATTCGGAACGTCTTTTGCGCCTAAGATCTTAGATACGATCAATAAAGGCCGGGAGCAAAAGCACGAACTGGCCAAGATGAAAATGAATGCCGAAATCAAAATGCAGATGCAGGACGCTGAGTTCACGCATCTGCAGGATATGGCTCAGCACGAAGAACACAAGCGTCTTATTGAACACGACATTGCAATCTCAAAAGAGACTGGATTCTTTGCAGGCTTAAAGAAGGGGGTACGTCCTATCATCACGTACTGCTTCTTCGGTTTCTTTCTTTTTTATAAAACCGTATTAGTAATGGAAGCGTTGAGTAGTGGTCAGACATTGTCTGATATCTCTGATGTTATCTGGGACCCACAGTCACAGTCCATTTTTGCTGCTATTATTTCATTCTGGTTTGGATCACGGGCAGTAGAAAAACTCAAGTAATTGTAGTTTACAAACTGCGTGATTTGATATATAATACCCTATCATAAAAATCTAATTCTAAAGAGGTGCGTTCTATGACAAATAGTCTAGACATGAGGGATTTTTTATCCCAAACTAAATTCTACGAATCTTACTCCAGATATATTGATGATGAAAACCGTTATGAGAGTTGGGACGAATCCGTTGATCGTGTCATGGCTATGCACAAGGACTACTATAAAGATCAAATGACTACAGCACTGGCTAACGAGATGGCCACTGCAACTACAGCATACAAAGAGAAGCGTGTACTCGGTGCACAGCGTGCTCTGCAGTTTGGTGGTGACCAGCTGCTGAAGCACCAGATGAAAATGTATAACTGTACGTCTTCATATGCTGATCGTGCATCTTTCTTTGGTGAGTACTTCTATATTCTTCTCTGTGGCGCTGGTGCTGGTTTTTCAGTACAAAACCATCATGTAGACAAGTTGCCGGCGGTAGTGGATCGTAAAAAGCAAGCTAAGGGCTATGTAGTAGAGGATTCTATTGAAGGCTGGGCGTCTGCACTAGACGTGCTTATGTCTTCTTACTTTGTTGGTGGTGGCAAATACCCTGAGTTTGAAGGCCGTCGTGTATTCTTCGATTTGACGAATATCCGACCAAAAGGTGCAAAGATCTCTGGGGGCTTTAAAGCACCTGGTCCTGATGGTTTGCGTATGGCTCTGGATCGCATCGAGTACCTGATTCAAGGACAGGTAATGGGTAAGTCTGATCCGGTACAGTTACGACCAATCCATGTATATGATATTGCTATGCACTGTGCTGACGCAGTCCTAAGCGGTGGTGTACGTCGCTCTGCAACTATCTGTCTGTTCTCTCCAACTGACACAGAGATGATGAACGCCAAGACTGGTAACTGGTTTGTGGATAACCCACAGCGTGCACGTTCCAATAACTCTGCAGTGATTGTCCGTAAGGAAACCAAGAAGGAAGACTTTATGGCGATCATGGATTCGATTAAGCAGTTTGGTGAACCTGGCTTTGTGTTTGTAGAATCCACAGAGCATACAACCAATCCATGTGTTGAAATTGGTATGTTCCCACAGATTGACGGACAGTCTGGTTGGCAAGGGTGTAACCTGACAGAGATCAATGGCGGTCAGTGTGTAGACGAGGAATCATTCTATAAGGCATGTGAAGCTGCATCGATCCTTGGTACACTTCAAGCTGGTTACACCGACTTTAAATTCTTATCTGATACATCCAAGAAGATCTTTGACCGTGAAGCTCTACTTGGTGTGTCTATCACTGGATGGATGAATAACCCTGATGTTTTATTCAATGAAAAAATCTTGGAAAAAGGTGCCAAGATTGTTAAAGAGACTAATGCTCGAGTTGCTGATCTTCTCGGGATTAATCCTGCTGCTCGGACTACTTGCGTTAAGCCTAGTGGCAATGCTTCTGTACTCTTGGGAACAGCAAGTGGAATCCACGCTGAACATTCTGAAAGGTATATCAGAAATATCCAACTAAACAAAGAGTCTGAAATCTCTCAGCTGATTGCCAAGACTAACCCAGACATGGTAGAAGAGTCTGTATGGTCTGCATCCGGTAGTGACTGGGTCGTTTCATTCCCTATTACACCTAAGCAAGGATCAATTTTAAAAGATGATCTGATTGGCACCAAGCATCTTGATCTAGTGGCAAAAGCACAGAAGCACTGGGTAAATCCAGGTAAAAACAAAGAGCTATGCGCTGATCCAACCGTTAGTCATAACGTATCGAACACAATTCTAGTGGAGGACTGGGATGATGTTGCTGAATATGTTTATAGCAATAGGAATAACTTTGCTGGTATTTCTTTCTTGTCTACTTCTGGCGACAAGGATTTTAATCAAGCGCCGAATACTGAAGTCATCGACGCTGAAAAGATGGTGGAAAAATATGGCGTGGCGGCTGTTTTAGCCTCTGGTCTTGTTGTTGATGGTTTGCAGGCATTCGGTGATCTTTGGATGGCCTGCTCTACAGCACAAGGCTTTGGAGAAGATATCTCTGTCGAGAACTCTAAGAACACCATGAAGAAAGATTGGGTACGACGCTTCCAAGCATTTGCATCCAAGTATCTTGAGGGTGATCTGAAACAAGCAGAGTACTGCCTGAAGGATGCACACCTTATCCACAAGTGGGAGAAGATCAAGCGTTCTTACCAACAGATCGATTGGATTGGCGAACTGACTGAAAAGAAGTTTACTGACGTGGATACGCTCGGCGCGGCTGCGTGCGCTGGGGGTTCCTGCGAAATTGATTTCTGATTGATCTAAACCTAGGATAGTTAACTAAACCTATAAATAATCCCAGTTAGCAATAGCTGGGATTTTTTTATGAGTGAACATTGGCTATACAATGATGAGATATATGACCCTGAAACACCCCCTGAGGACGCCGTAGGCTACGTGTACCGCATCACAAATCTTTCCAATGGGCGTAAGTACATTGGTAAGAAAACGTTTTGGTCGACAAGGCGTGTTAAGCAAAAGGGTAAGGTACGCCGTAAGAAAGTCGTAAAAGAATCAGACTGGCGTAAGTACTATGGCTCTAGTAACTTTCTTAAAGAGGAAGTTAAAGAGTTGGGTAAAGATAAATACAAAAGAGAGATACTTCGAATCTGTAAAACGAAAGGCGAGTGCTCCTACTGGGAAGCTAAGCTACAGTTTCAGTATGACGTGATATTGAGAGAAGACTACTACAACGAATACATTCAGTGTAGAATTCACTCAAGCCATATTAAGAAGGAAACTATTGATGGCGACGAATAAGATTAATTGGTATGTTTATGAAATCCTAGAAAAAGTTGGATCTGCTAAAAAGAAAGCAGAAAAGATTACTATTCTCAGACAGAACGAATCTGCAGCACTTCGTACAGTTCTGCAAGGATGTTACCATCCCAAAATTAATTTAGATCTTCCAGAAGGCGATCCCCCATACGAGCCTTGTGACGAACACAATGCGCCTTCGAATCTTCTACGCAAGTGGAAAGACTTTGGATACTTTACCGGCTCTCATACACAAAGAATCGGCCGGGTTAAAATGGAAAGAATGTTTATTCAGCTGCTTGAGGCAATCCATCCCCAAGATGCTAAAATCGTATTGCAGATGAAAAGCAAAAAACCCTTTAAGGGTATTTCACCTGCAGTAGTGAAGGAGGCGTTTCCAAATATCCTCCCTTAGTCATCATGATCTTTGAACGTTAACCACTAAAGGAATCTTTCTATGATCATTTCCCAAATCGAGAGACTCAGAAAAGACTACCGTGAACTAGAACACTATGAGTACAAGATGGCAAAATTAGGTCGTTCAGACCTTGTGAGGAAACTGAGACTCAAAAGGGATTTCTTAGGCAAATCAATATCTGATATGGAGGATTTGGGGTTTACAAATAACTAAAAATAGTATATAATCTATATGCTTTACCAGGGCGGGATACATACCATCTCGTCCTGGTATTTTTTTTAAAAAAAGATGAATTAGGGGGTTTACAAGCTTGGATTAAACACTTATATTACTATCATACACAAAGAAAGGCACTACATCATGACCAAGTTTGATAAAACCCGGTTCAGCTACCACGGCGGCTACCTTATGTACCACGGTCCATATGAGACTGCTGAGTGCTACGAAAAAGGTCCAAACGTTCACCCATCCCGTGTAGGTACTCGCAAGCCTCTCTTCATCGCTCGCTTCAAGTACCGTGGAGCTTTCACCAAAGCTCGGGTACAGAAGAAGATCATGGAGCTGTTCAGCGTAGAACGATATGCAAAACTGATGAAAGATGGTGGCACTCCACTTGGTATCCTCAAAGATGCTGATCCAGAATGGTACTACGAACTGCTTTACAAGAACATGGGATAAGATAATGCGTAACCCTATCGCAGCACAACTTCGCAAAGGCTACTACCAGAAAAAGGTGGTAGCCAACAAGAAGCGTCAAGCTTCCAAACAGGCATGCCGGAGGTGGAAATGATTTACCACATGAAAGGTGTTACCAAGAAAGGTAAGCAACGGATTCAGCAGCACGGTACTCGTTGGAACGTAGTCGAAAAACGTCCTGGTACCTTTGGTGATGTACTACTTCGGTCAGTTGAAACCAATGACCTACGTTGGCTGACTGAAGACTTTTTTGTAGAAAGGATCGAGAATGTCAGTAGCGTATGAAGCCAGTGCAAAGTATACCATAAGTCGTAATAAGCACATGGTTGTTCCTTTGTATCTTATGGCTTCTTATGCCTACTATGAAGAAGATGATCCGATTTTTTCGGATTCCTACTATGACGAATTAGCTAAAACAATGCTGGCTAATTATGATACAATAAAGCATCATCATAAACATTTAATCAGCATCGATGACCTAGAAGCTGGTAGCTATCTAGGCACATATCCAGGAATTGTAAAAGGCGCTTTACATCATTGGCGCTATAAAATAGAAGGTAGAAAATGACGAATCTCAATGAAAAAGTAATTCTCACTGACTGTGACGGTGTACTCGTTGACTGGCTTTTTGGCTTTAAAGAGTTTATGGCTGATCGTGGATACACTGAACAAGACCCAACAGGCTATGCTGTATGGAAACGGTATGGTCTAATCAATAAAGAAAAAGGCACAGAGATTTGCCGGGAGTTTAACAACTCTGCTGCCATTGCATATCTTACTCCTCATTACGACGCTGTTAAATACGTACGTAAGCTATACGAAGAGGAAGGCTTTGTCCTTCGTGTTATCACCTCTTTGTCACTAAACAAGTATGCATACAAAGCTCGATTGAAGAACCTTCACGATCTGTTTGGTGAAGAAGTAATCGATGAACTTGTTTGCCTGGACACTGGTGCTGATAAGGATGAGGCTTTGGAGCCTTACCGTAATAGTGGATGTTACTGGGTAGAAGACAAAGTACAAAACGCAGAACTCGGTGACAAGTTGGGTCTAAACACTTTCTTGATTGATCTTCCGCACAACCGTCACCTACCGTATCACAACCGCGTCAACGGCTGGGAAGACATTTATTACTCGATTGTTGGAGATTAGGGGGTTTACATTCTATCATAAAAATAGTATGATAAGGATATAACTCGGAGATTATCATGACTTGTGAAAAGAAAATCGCATACGCTAAATCCGTAGCTAAGATGGCTAAGGTCCTGCACGAAAATGCAGATCAGGTTGGTAACGATAAAATCATTACCCATGCAATTGCGGAAGCATTGTTTCAAGCTGGACCTATTCATTCAGGTCTTATGTCAAAAGAATGTAAAGATCTGCCGGCAGCCAAAATGACGAATGAACACTTTTTCCCTCGTAAGAAAAGTGCTGATCTAATCATGGAACAGGTTAAAAAGGGTAAGTCTGTAAACCGTATCACTAACATTATTCTTTCTCGAACTCGAGTACATCGGGTGACATCGACTCAGAACCATTATCTTCGTAAGTTCCAAGGCGGTAACTACACTAACTGGCAAGAAGAGTATGCTGCAGCCGGTATCGAACTTATTCCGTTTGAGCGTAAGAACGCATATACATATACTGTTGAAGGTGAACAGTTTAGCACCCTTGGTGAAGCTGCTGAGAAATACGGCTTAACTCCTGATGGTGCTCGCTATCGATTCGTATCTAAATCTAAAAAATTCTCTAATTGGAAACGGGAGAAAAAATAAAATGAAATTTGCTATTCTTGGTTCTATTGCAGCACTTGCTCTTACTGGCTGTGCACAGATTACTCAACCTCTCGATGAATGCACAAACGTAGTGTACTACAACGAAAAGGCTCCGCAGTATGCAACTATTGGTGCTGTAGCTGGTACAGCCGCTATGATTGTTCTTTCTGAAGGTAACGTAGGTGGTACCGATGCACTGTTCGGTGCAGCTACTGGTGCGCTGGCAGGTACCGTTGCATCCGGCGGACTTTACACTGCAAACATTTGTCCATCGATGACAGAAACCCTAAAGGACGTACAATGAAAAGAATTCTTTCCATCCTAAGTTTAGTAGCCATGGGTGCATGTGCCGCCCCAGCCGCTGCTGAAAAAGCAATCATTACGGAAGTTGAGCCAAACTGGACTCAAGTTACCCGTAACGTTCCGGTTGAAACTTGTAACATGGCTCAAGTGCCAATCTATGACCGTGTACAAGGTCAAGGTGCTACTGGTCTAGAAGTTCTCTTTGGTGCGCTGTTTGGTGGATTAGCTGGTAAGGCAATTACTGATAAAGATGAAGGCGCTGCAGCCGGTGCTGTTATCGGTGGTGTAGTTGCTGCTGAAGCAGGTCGTGCACCTCAACTCCGTATTGTTGGATATGAAAACAAAGAGATTTGTACTACACGGTATGTTAATCGCACAGAATCAGTAGTTAAGG
>Ga0208644_1001091_pt1 | contig 23322 bp, 42 predicted proteins | sample VirMetDEL_Nov_18_FD_184517 | JGI IMG/M metagenome (GOLD analysis project Ga0208644, IMG submission 184517) | Aqueous microbial communities from the Delaware River and Bay under freshwater to marine salinity gradient to study organic matter... | ecosystem: Environmental > Aquatic > Marine >...
TCAGAGATTTTTATTCTGATGAGTATGACCCTAATGAAATCTCTGATGACTATGATAAAGAATACTTATTAGAAAAGTTAGAGTTTGATTTTGAAATGGGAGGATTAATATAATGGCAGATAGAACTATATATTTATATGATGATGTATACTATTCAAATGAATATGAATTAAACAATGGTGTTAATGTTGATTTAGTAGGTAAAAAACATATAAAAGAAATAAATTTTAATGCAAATGATATGGAAAGTTTATGTATAGCATTAAATAATTCAGATGTAGAGGAGGAATAATATAATGGAAAAGAAATATAGAACTAAAGTAAAACCAGACACAAAGACAGTAGGACAATTAGCTTACAAGAAACATTGGAGTGTAGAGGGTTTGATTAAATCATTAAACTATAAACAACAGGAGATAGAAGCATGGCTAAAGTTAAACAAGCAATCATAGATGTGGAGGAAGAAGTCATGAGTATTGTACAAGGTAGTACAACACCAAGTCTTCCAGAAGTACAAACTATTTTATTTAAAAAGTATTTTCATAAAGCAGATACTGGATACTTTCTAGATGAAACTATAGTTAAGAATGCATACAACAAAGCAGTATATGAAAAAGAAAATGATGAGGAGTATGATGAGTGTAGAAATTAGTAAAGATAATATAGATGAAATGACTGAAGGAAATTATTTTTCTGAAGATACAGCAGTTAAATATGATTTACAAAATGGTACTATTAATACTGTAGCTTTTTGTATAGATAGTCAAACAGCAAGAGATATGGCTAAAGGTTTAAACTTATATGATAATATAATAGAGGAGTTAAATCAATGAGTGTAGATAAGCAAGGAGATTTAAGAATAGATAGTTGGTTAATAAAAATATTCTTAACTAATGGAACAGAGAAAACAATAGTTGAACTACCAGATGAGATAAGTCAATCAATCGATGACTACTTAACAGAGATACAACAGGAGTTAATAACATGACAACACTAACACCTAAACATTTTGAAGTAATAGATAAGAACAAAGCTAAAGCATATGAGGATAGAAAGGAAATGAAAAAAGAATTAACAGAGTTTATAGATAAGTGTAATAGTTATGAATTACAAAGGATGTACTCAGAGTTTAAAAGATTAAGGAGGGAAGTATGAAAAAGAAAAAAATAGTAGATTGGTCTATTGTAATTAATTATGATGAAGATAATTCTTGGGGAGTAGTTGATAGCACCAACAATCCAGTTGAAATTATACATCAAAATCAATTAGATGACCATATATTATCAAGTGTAGATAGTTATTTACACGAAATTAAAAGATTAAGGAGGGAAGTATGAAAAAAAAAGGAGTTACAGAAACAATTAGTGTTGAGATAACTGTAGAGCATTATGGATTTTATCATAGTGATGAACACTTTGGTAATAAACATAAACCTTATAGAGATTGGGTTGTTAAACAAGGACATGATATAGGAATAAAAAAATGGAGTGACTATTCATCAGGAATGTGGACAACAGATGTTGAGATGATTGATGATTGGATTGAAGAAACTAATCAACCTTATGAAACATTATGGTCAGAAAGATACGATGGAATTTATTTAGTTGATAAAGATTGGAGGAAACAAATATGAAATATTGGTTGTGTGAATTTCACGAACAGAATGGTGAAGCTGAATATAAACATAGACATATATACAACGACAAACAATTAGATGACATTGGACATGAAGGTGATGACTATGACTATAGAATATTAAATCATTTCTTTATGGAAAATATAACTAAAGATGATGAAGATGGAGGAGGTTATTGGACTGGTGATGGATGTAGGATAGTAAGATTTGATGGCATGACAGAGGTTAAGAAAAAAGATTTTAAAATTATGTCAATGTGTGGTGTTTATTATGTAGGAGATAACATTAGATTAACTTGGAATAAAACTACTGAAAGCTACGATGAATATAGAGAAGAAAAATATAGAGTGAAAGGAGCAAGTACAAAGGTATGACAGAGGACATGATGAAAGAAATACTTGAAGACTGGATGAGTTGGAAGTATGACATTATTGAAATGAATAATTCAGAGTGGACACAAAGGGATGAGAGTAAGTTAGCAATGATAGAAGCTATACTTATGGAACAACTTAATATAATAAAAGCTAGGGATAGAAGATGAATAACTTAAATGAAGAACTAATATATGCAACAGCATTTATAGATGCTGAAGGACATATAGAATTTAAAACAAGAGATAAAAAAAATGGAAGAGGTAAGATATATCCATGTAAATCTATTAGAGTTGAAGTAACTAATACAGATTTTAAACCTGTAAAAGATATGATAGAAACATTTGGATGTGGTTTTCTTTCCTATCCTAAAAGAAGATATAAAAAAAATGGTGAGTTGGGTAAGCAACAAATAAAATGGGGAGCATCACATAAAGATTGTTATAAAGTTATTCAAATGATTTTACCTTTTTTAAAAACTCAACAGAGAATAGATGTAGCTAATCAAATAATAAATTATTATGAGCAAAAAAGTTAGAGTTAACAAAGCAATCTTTGGTAGGAAAGTATTTAACAATAGAGTTGAACTTGAATACTATAGAAAATATAAACAAATAAATTTAGCAAAGGAGTTAGTAGTGGACATACATCAAGCAGTAGGTATAGCTGAAGGTTATATACCAAGTGAAAGTGCAGAGGAAGAATTAAGAGCATGGCAAATGTTAATTGATACTGGAGTTTGTTGGAAACTTCAAGGTTGGTTTGGAAGACAAGCACATTGGTTAATAGATAATAATATATGTAAGGCTAAGGTAGTAAATTAATGCTTGACATTTTTTCAAATTAGTGTATAAGGATAATATGTTTTTTAAAAAATTAATAGTAAGATTGCGTATGTGGTATGCTGATATAAGAGGACATCATGGTAAACGATGGAACTATGAACCTTCAGAGTGGTACATGGGCAGACATAACAAAAGGAGAAATAAGAATGGAAAATAATAAAACAAAAAAGTATATGGTAATGAGTAAGTTTACACATTCAGATAAATTTATTTTAGAAAAACAATTTGTTAATAGACATAGTGCTGATTACTTTGTTGATGCAATGATTTCAGAAAATGAATATGATGACTTAGAATATTTTTTGTTTGAACAAAGTGTTGCTTATAATAAAAAAGATAATGTAGATGATGATGGTATTCCATTATAAATATGTCAGGAAGAAATTATAAATGGTTGGAGAAAGATATGTTAACACCAAGACAATTAAAGTTATTTAAATATTTAGTAGCTTATAAAAAGAAGCATGAGATAATGCCTAAATTTGATGAGATAAGAGAGTACATGAATATTAAATCAAAGAGTGGTGTTTATCAAATGCTTGGGTACATAGAGTGGAAGGGATATATTAAAAGACATCCTGCACACGCAAGAGCAATAGAAATATTAAAGGAGGTAGCATGAGTAAGTCTGAACTTTATCAAATAGAAAAAGATGCTTTTTTAGCAGGTCTATTTGATGCTGATGGTTCTGTTTCTATTTATCAAAGCTTAAAGAAAAAATCTAATAAGGTTTATACTGTTCATGCTTGTGAAATTTCTATGACAAATGAAGAAGTTATTAATTGGATTAAAGATACTGTTGGCTTTGGTAATATTTTTTATAGAGAAGCACATGAAAAATGGTTAGGTACTAAACCTCAATGGCGATGGAAAGTATCACACAAAAAAGCTTTAGAGTTTGCTAAAATTATATTACCTTATAGTATTATAAAAAAAGATAAGTTAAATAAAATAATAAAACATTATGAAACAAAAAAGGAAGTAGCATGAGTAAAAGAAAAACAATAAAAAATAAAAAAGAAAGTAGTAATTGGTTTGATAAACATATTGTTGTCATGACTTTAGACGATGATAAAAAAAAAGAAAAACAAATTAAAACTTTATTAAAAGAAAGATTAACAAAAGATTTATCTAAATCACAATACAACTTATAGTAGAAAGGCAACACCCTGACCCTCTCTAAATTACTGATATTATTACATAATATTTATTTTTTAGAGAGGTTGTTAAGACAAAAGTTATAATGTATAATAGAGATACTGTCTTTAAAACAAAGACAAAATCTTTTTATCCAACATAACTTACAGACAGGACATTCAATATGAGTAACAAATTCTTTTTAAAAAAAACATGGGTCAATGTAGATGTATGCGTTGAAGACTATTATAATTCAGGTACTACATTAGAACAAGTTAAAGAGAAAATAAATTGGAGTCCATATTCAAATATAATTAGTAAAGAAGTGAAACATAGTAGACATACAGTAGAGGAGATTGATGAAGAAACATTTAAAAATAAAATCAAGAAATCCGATAGCGAAAAATCTACTAACAAGAAAGTTTCATTCGAAGATTATAAAGCAGAATAAAAAGTCTTTGTTACAAAAGGTGTTTGATAAAATGAAATATGATATTGAACAATAACACAGCACACAATCTAAGTCAAGGCGAAGGTAGAGCAATCACATCTGAGGTACTATTATATCGAAGTGTTATTGTCAGAGCAATTATGGATGCATTGGATATTGATATTCATGCATGGGGTAATAAAAGAAAAGAAATAATACAAGAAGCTAGGGCTTGGTTTTCAAAAAAAGACTCACACTTCTGTGAGATATGCGATTACGCAAATTTAGAACCTACATTTATAATAAAAAAGTTTAAGCAATTGCATGAAGCTAATGCTAAGAAACTATTTAAGCATAAAAATATTCATAAGTTTTTAACTCATTATATTTGTACTTTTCATCAACAGGAACAATACTAAAATGACAACAGGAAAAAATACTAAGTTTGATTTAGACTTAGAGTATGGACAAATAAGAGAGAAAAGAGTAGCTGACTTACTTAAAGGAAGTAAGGTAGAAATTAAAACTGAAAGGAGTTGGTGGAGAAAGACAGGCAATATTGCTATTGAGTATGAGTATAGAAATAAACCATCTGGTATTGATAAGACAGAATCTAAATGGTGGTTTCATATACTAGAACTTAGTGGTAAAGAACATTGTATGCTAGTGTTCAGAGTATCAAGACTAAAGAAGATAGTTAAGAAATATAAAAAGACACACACTAAAAACATAGGAGATTATAGAGCATCTAAATGTGTAGTAATTCCAATAGTAGAATTATTTAATGAAGGATGTTACTCAATATAAACATGACTGAAAAAGCTTTACTAACAGAATATAAATCTACAATATCTGATTTAACAAAAGAGAAACAGGAATTAAATGAGATTATTATTCAAAAGGATAGCAAGATTAAAAAGATTCTAATACAATTAGAACAGGCTAATTCTGATATTCAATCTATGGGTTCTAAGATAGGTGAACTTCAGGAAAAGCTGAACAAGAAACAAACTATTAAATTAAACATCGATAAAAAGATAGAGGAAATGCTTGAAAAAAAAGATGAACCAAGTGTTGACAACGATGATTAAATTTGATATTAAAACAATAACAATTAACAATTATAACAAAGGAAATACATATGGCAATAATTGAAGGCACAGCTTACTGGGCTTCTCTGACACGACCAAACGAAAAGTTTGAACCTATGTGGAGAATTGATTTAGCAGTAGACGACAAGTCAGCTAATGAACTTAAAGAACAAGGTATAGCACTTGGTGAAACTACTGTAGATGAAAAGACTATTCCTAATATAGTAAGATTCAAAAGAAAAGTACAGAAAGCTAATGGTGATAAGAATACTCAACCACAATTAGTAGATGCTTCTAAGAATCCACTAGATAAAATAGTAGGTAATGGAAGTAAAGTTAAAGTAATGTACAAACCATACGAATGGAACTTCAAAGGTAAGAAGGGAATGGGTTTAGACTTACAAGCTGTACAAGTCATTGACTTAATCGAGTATACACCTAAAGAAGATTTTGATGTTGAAAATTCTTCAGGTGGTGTTGACATCAAGGATGATTTTTAGTACTATCCAACTGTTGAAATGAAATTTACTTTTCATTTTTTCTTACTCCGAGGGGGTGGCGAGAAATTGCCACTCCTTTTTTTTGGACTCAATTAAAATTAACTAAGGGCGACAATGGAAGAAATAAATAAAAAAGGTTTTGTAAAATACCACTTACCCTGTCCACTATGTTCAAGTAGTGACGCAGTATCTGTTAACGCAGACAACTCAGCTTATTGTTTTTCATGTCAAGAATTTATAAAGGAATACGATATGGAAATACAACCAACAATACCACAAACTAAAAACGAATATGAAGTAAAAGATTTCATGAAAGATTCTAACTATGCAGAAATTATAGATAGAAATATTTCTGAAGACACCTGTAAAAAGTTTGGTGTTACAGTTAAGATGGATAACATGGGTAATATCATTAGTCATTATTATCCTTATCATGATACTCAAGGTGCAAAGATTGCAACTAAGACTAGGTATACTAAGCTAAAAGAATTTAGTATACAAGGTAACACAAAAGATTCTGGCTTGTTTGGTCAACATCTTTTTTCTAAAAATAAATACTGTATTATAACTGAAGGAGAGTTGGATGCTCTATCATCTTATCAGATGATGTTAAAGGGTAACTATCATACACCAGTAGTAAGTATTAAGAATGGAATATCTTCAGCAGTAAAAGATATTAAAAATAGTTTAGAGTGGTTAGAAAATAATTTTGATAATGTTATTATAAATTTTGATAATGACCCACAAGGTAGAGAAGGTGCAATGAAAGTTGCAGAATTATTCTCTCCAGGAAAATGTAAAGTCATGCATTTACCTGAAGGATTAAAAGATGCTTCAGATTGTTTAACTCAAAACAAAATACAAATATATAATAAAACATTTTGGGATGCTAAGAAGTTTGCACCTGATGGAATTATAAATGCTAGTACATTATTAGATGATGTACTTAAACCAGTAACAAAATCATTTGTTCAATATCCTTTTGAAGGATTAAATAAAATTACATATGGTCTAAGACCTTCAGAGTTAGTTACATTTACAGCAGGGTCTGGACTAGGTAAGACACAAGTAATGAGAGAAGTAGTACATCACATTATAAAATCAACTGAAGATAATATTGGTTTGTTAATGTTAGAAGAAACACCAGTCATAACTTCAAAAGGTTTGATGAGTGTTGAAGCTAATCAAAGATTACACTTACCAGATGTTCATGTAAGTAAAGAAGAAATGACAACTTACTTTAAAGCAACAGTAGGTACTGGTAGAGTATTTATGTTTGACCATTTTGGTTCTAACTCTATTGATAATATTGTTTCAAGAGTTAGGTTCTTAGCTAAAGGTCAAGACTGTAAATACATAGTGATTGACCATATAAGTATTATTGTATCCGACCAACAACATGGTGATGAGAGAAGAGCATTGGATGAAATTATGACTAGACTTAGAACACTTGTTCAAGAGACAGGGGTATCTATGATAGTTGTATCACACCTTAGAAGACCTGAAGGTAAAGGTCATGAAGAGGGAGCAGCAACTTCACTATCACAATTAAGAGGTTCGGCTAGTATAGGTCAGCTAAGTGACATGGTTATTGGGCTTGAGAGAGACGCACAGAACGATGACCCTGATATTAGGAACACCACTAGGATAAGAGTATTAAAGAATAGATTCTCTGGTATTACAGGTCCTTGTTGTGATTTAAAATATGATATAGATACTGGTAGACTTAATGAGGTAAAGTCTGATGACTTTTAATAAAGTTGTATTTGATATAGAAACAACCATGACTGCTGATAAGATATGGTGTATTGTTTGTAAACATGGCGATACTTATTATCAGTTTAAAGAGGATAGGTTACATAGGTTTGCTGAATTAATAAAGCAAACTGAAGAAGTTATAGGTCATAATATAATTGGATTTGATATACCAGTAGTCAATACTATTTTTGGTTATGATGTATTTGCTAATTGTAAAGTAACTGACACTTTAGTTTTATCTAGATTATTAAATCCTATGATAGAAGGTGGACACTCATTAAAAAATTGGGGTACTAAGTTAGGTCAAAATAAAATACATTTTGAACAGTTTGATTTCTTCTCTGAAGATATGTTAACTTATTGTAGAAATGATGTTGAACTAACTGAAAGACTTTATAAATTTTTAATTAACAAAACAAAAGACTTTGGTATGTCAATTGAATTGGAACATAAGGTTGCACAAATAATTCAGAAACAACATGAAAGAGGATTTAAGATTAATGTTGTTGAAGCATATGAATTACAATCTAAGTTTCAAGAAGATATGAATAACTTAACTTCTAAAGTTAGAGAAACTTTTCCTCCATTAAAAATAGAAGAAGAGTTTATACCTAAGTCTAATAACAAAGCAAGAGGTTATGTGAAGGGTGTACCTTTCACTAAAGTTAAATACAAAGAATTTAATTTAGGTTCAAGGCAACAGATTGCTGAACGATTAGTTATGCTTGGATGGAAACCAAAAAAGAAAACTGATAAAGGACATATCATTGTTGATGAGAAAGTATTATCTGAGATACATAATATTCCTGAAGCTAAATTAATAAACAGATACTTAATGCTACAGAAAAGAATTGCTCAAGTAAATTCTTGGATAGAAGCTATTAAGGAAGATGGTAGAGTACATGGCAAGGTCATTACTAATGGCACTATAACAGGAAGAATGAGTCACCAGTCGCCCAACATGGCTCAGATTCCTGCTGTGTACTCTCCATATGGTAAAGAATGTAGGGCATTATGGACAGTAAACAAAGGTTATAAACTAGTAGGAGTGGATGCATCTGGTCTTGAGTTAAGGATGTTAGCACACTACATGAATGATAAGGATTATATATATGAAGTCGTTAATGGAGATATACACACAGCAAATCAAAATGCTGCTGGTTTGGAATCAAGAGATAAGGCGAAGACTTTTATCTACGCATTTATCTATGGAGCAGGTTCAAAAAAAATCGGAAGTATCATTGGAGGTTCGGAAAGAGATGGAGAAAGAACTAAAGAAAAATTTCTTAGAGCAACACCAAGTCTTAGAAGCTTACGAGAAAAAGTGGAACGAGTGGCTCAACGAAGATGGGTCAGAGGACTCGACCAAAGAAAAATAATTATAAGACATCCTCATGCAGCATTGAATACTTTGTTGCAAGGAGCAGGTGCTATTGTTATGAAGTATGCGTTGACAATACTAGAACAATATGTTATAAATAAACGAATCAAAGCATTTCCAGTTGTTAATGTACATGATGAATTTCAATACGAGGTTGAAGAAAGTAGAGCCGAAGAGTTTGGAAGACTAGCAGTACAATCAATTATAGATGCAGGTAAACAATTAAATGTAAGGTGTCCACTAAATGGCGAATATAAAATCGGAAACAACTGGTCAGAAACACATTAGTACGATAGCAACAGACATCAAGCAATTGATTTCTGATATATCTACTGGTAAACCTGCCAACATGACAGAGGAAAACTTAAATGTTTTTCTTAATAATATTAAAGAAGCTGTTCTAGCTTGGAATACTTCTCAAGTAAAAGCAGAAAAGTATGAAGGTAAACTTAGGATGTCTTCTATTGGTAAACCTGCAAGACAACTATGGTATGATAAACATAGTCCTAAAGATAGAAAGAATGAAGACACAGGATTAAATTTAAAATTTTTATATGGTCATATCATTGAACATTTAGTTTTATATTTAGCAGAGTTAGCAGGACATACTATCAAAGACCAACAAAGAAAAGTTGAAGTGTCAGGAGTATCAGGACACATAGACAGTATCATTGATGGTGAAGTATGTGATGTTAAATCAGCATCACCTTTTAGTTTTAAAAAATTTCAATCAGGTGAGATAGTTGGTGATGACCCTTTTGGTTATCATGCACAATTAGCAGCATATGAAGAAGGTTGTGATACAAAAGCAGGTGGCTTTCTTGTTGTTGATAAATCTTCTGGTGATATTTGTTTTTACAAACCAGATGATATGGCTAAACCAAATGTTAAATCTTTAATTAAAAATTTAAATACTGCTTTAGAACAAGACACTCCTCCAGAAAAATGTTATGAATATAAAACAGAAAAGAATGGTAACAAAACTTTAGCTACTGGTTGTATGTTTTGTCCACACAAATGGGAATGTCATTCTGATGCTAATGGTGGTAAAGGTTTAAGAGTATTTAAATATTCTAATAAGAATGTTATGTTAGCTGAAGTTATTAAAGAACCTAATGTAGATGAAATTACAAATCAATATAAGGAACAATTAGAAAACTATGGAAAAAGAACTGATACACAAGCACCTTCTAATTAGAGCAGAGGTAAAGAAACCTTTAGCTACTGAAGAAGATACAGTTGCTTGGATGAAAAAATTAATTAATAAAATAGATATGAATATATTAGCAGGACCTTATTCATCTAGAGTTACTAAGAAAGGTAATAAAGGATTAAGTGGTGTTGCTATTATAGATACTTCACACATTGGTATTCATACATGGGATGAACAACAACCTGCATTAATACAGTTAGATGTTTATTCTTGTAAAGAATTTAAGAAGACAGATGTACTAGAATGTTTAGAAATATTTGAACCTATCATAGTAGAGTATAAATATTTTGATAGAGATACTAATTTTAAGGAATTAAAATAATGAAATGTTTTATTTGTAATGGTGATGTTCTTTGGGGTAATGACTTTGATGCTGAAGATGTATATGATAATGATGAATATTTATTTGTAAGTAATTATAGTTGTAAAAATTGTAATGCTTCATATGAAGTTTGTCATGGAAAGAAAGAAAATGAACAGTAAACAAATGAAACCTATAAGAAGAAAAGCAAGACATATACTTGTTGAGTGGCTACAGTCTTTGTTATCTAAAGATGAAGCTAGTAAAATTAATTATAAAAATGTATTTGATTTTATTCCTAATCAAACTCACTACTATGATAGACAACAACAATGTAGACTACAACCTTGGTCTTACAAATGGATAGTAAAGAAACTAAAAAGAAATCCAGAGTTGACAATAGATGATTTAAATGCTATGTTACAACCAACAGAAAAACAATTAAGAAGACAGGATAATATATTATAATGCCAAGCAAAGAAATGTTTAAAGGAGTTGCTTATGATAGCTTAGATAAGCAAATTGATGGAGACCACTACAAAGGTATGAAGATTCAACCTGCTCAGTTTATAAATGAGAATCAATTATTATTTGCTGAAGGTAATGCTATTAAATATATTTGTAGACATAAGCTAAAAGGAAAACAAAAAGATATAGAAAAAGCAATTCACTATTTAGAAATGATATTGGAGAGAGACTATGACTAACGAATCACAGATAACACAATTAGAAAAAAGAGCAAGAGGTTTTCGCAGAATCATCTCAGCACTAAATGATTTACCTATGTATGGTATTAACAGACACTTAGATAAAATACTTCATGTTAAAATTGATGCTTTGAAAGACCATCTTAAATTAAAGATAACAAGAAACAATGAGAAGTTAAATGAAATGTATACTGAAAGTGTAGATAGTTTAGCTGATGATGATGGACAACAAGGAGAAATAGCACCTGTTGTTATAGAAGAAATACATAATAAGGAAATTATTAATGACAAGTAATATAGTAGGATTGAATGGTAAACCTACCAAACCAGTAGAACCTAAACCAATTTATAATTTAAGAGTTTGTTTAATTGGTTCAGATGATATAGACATTAAAAGAGTAGAAACATTTGGTGTTGCTGAGGATGGGTTCTTTATGGTTAAGTCTTTAGACAATCCTAAGTTTCCTATATTCATGACTAATCCTGTTAGAATTAGAACCATTGAAACCTATAAAGAAGGTGATACTCCTATGACTAAACTTAGAAGCGAGAAGAATGATGATGATTTTCTTGTTGACTTATTGAAAGAGAAACATGAAAACCAATCGAAAACTTAAACAAAAGAAAAGAACTAAAAGAAAAGAAGCACACTTGATGGGCTTTAAATTAATTATTAATAATCAAGGACAATTTATTACTGAACTATCTAAGTATCCTTTAGATAAAATTCATCTTCATTTTAAAAAAGAAAATGCTGGAGTTATCAAAGCATTATTAAAAGAATGTGATGCTAAGTTTAATATGTTGACTGAAGACCTAGAAAAGATTGCTTCAGATGTTTTTCATTCTTAGGATTCAACTATGTCTTTAGGTACACAACTAAATCTTACATATAACTTTGCATCATTTATTTGTTGTTTAGTTAAATCACTTCCAAATAAAATTTCATAACCATCACCCATTCCATTCTTAACACAATCATAATGTGTTTCATGTTCACTTATTACTTGTGGCATAACACATTGAGGTTGTCCTACTGCACATAACATTATTGTTAGTATATATATTTTTGCTGCTGTCATTTATTTGTTATTATTTTTTTTATTGTTAAACTTCCATCTATATTTTTTTCAAGTTCTGCTTTTACTTCTCCACACATAAATTTTTTATTATCCATATTCATATTTCTACTACCTTCTCTTTTCATTTTTAAACAAGTAGATAAAGTATCTTGTATTCTATGTTCTACAAGTTCCCCATTAATAAACAAACATAAAGCAAATACTAATTTAATCATTACCAAAATTTCATTTTCTTAGCAGCTTTTTTACAAGCTTTACTAGTTGATTTAGCTGCATTAGATACAGGAGCAACTACATGATTTCTAATTGGATTCATTACTGGTCTCGTATCAACTGTTATACTTGGACTAATAGATACACCAACTCCCAATGCTAATTTAACATCAGCACCTACAGTTAATTTACCATCGTCAACTGTTGCACCTCCTCCAACTTTTGCTCCTATTTGTGGACCAACAGAAACTGCAGCACCAAGCGATGCATTGTTTCTATCATTCCCAATAGTAGCTGAAGTTCCAACTTCTGCTTTAGCACCTGCAATAGCACCTGCTTCACCTTTAACACCATTCGTACCTACTTGTCCAGATACTCCAATGTCTGAATATGTTTTAGTTCCTGCATGAACTTCTGTATCTGCTGATACACCACTACCAATATTAGTTGATGTACCTGCAGTAGCAGTTGCCCCTGCTTCTACTTTTGTACCTGCTTCAAATTTAGCATTACCATTTTTAGCTTCGGCACTTACACCTGCTTCAGCAACAACATGAGTTTCAGTTTTAGCTTCGCCTGTTGTACCATTTCCCAAACCTCTTTTAGAACTAGCTTCTGCACTAGCACCTGCACTTACTCCTGCAGACGCAGAGTTCTTATCACTTGTTGCACCTTTAGTTACTTCTGTTTCTGTTGATGCATTATTTTTTACCATTATTTATCTCCATTAAGTTTTCCAATATTTGTTCTTACACTATCTTTTAATTTTTCAGTATCAATTCTTAATCGTTCTACATCTTGTTGTAGTCTTTCAATGTTAACTTTGTTATTCATCATACCATCAACTCTTAAAGTTAATTTTTCTAAACCCTCTGCTATATGTTCTAACAACATAAACTGTTCTTGGTCTATTGGTTTCTGTGTACTTGCTTCTAATAAATCTTTTTCAAATAATTGGTTCTTAGTTTCTAATTGATTAAGTCTTTCAATTACACCAAATGCAAACCATGCACCTACTACAATTGCAGAAATTAAACCTATTAAATTTCTTAAAGGTAAACCAATACTTGTCTTATCACTTATCTTCATTGTCCAGGTCCTCCAAAAAAAGCTAGTAAACACATTGCTATTATTAATATAGCTGTAAACTTATAGTTTATATCTTCAGGTTCTTTCATCCTACAATAGTCCATATTATTTAGTTGCTTTTTTACCTTTATTAATACCCTCTTTAATTATATATGATTGAGTACCATTTGCTCCAGTCTCAACTTCTTTCTTTAACTCTTTAACAAAGTTCATTTGTTTAGCTTTCTTCTCTAAAGACTTAATATAATTAATTATTTGTTTATGTATTCTTCCTGCCATCTCTTCTCTTCCTTAGTATATTTACTCTTGAATGCCAACACCAGGTAGTTAACTTAATAGCATAAGTTTCTATCTTAGATATTATACTATCAAGTCCACCAAAGAAATTATATAACCACTTATCTAACATCTTATTTTTTTACTAACGAACCTCCAAAGTATAAACCAATAATAGCTGACACTAAGTTAGTATCTAATGGTGTAATGACTAAACTATTAGATGATAATGTTATCCATTTCATTATTTCTTTTTCTGGTAAAAATAAGAATGAAGGTTTAAATTCTAAGTAGCCTACAATTACACTAGTATCTGGTGAAAATACAGGCATTAGTTTTGGTAATAGTACTATAGCAAATACAGCAGTCAATGCTATGATTCTTCTAGTCCATTGGAATCCTACATTCTCATATTCTCTAGCTTCCTTAAAACCTTGTTGTTGTACTTCTGCTCTTTGTATAAGCATCTTTTGTTCTGCTTGTTTTGCTTTAATGCTTTGCGACCATATACTCATTACTCCTCCGAGTACAGTTGAGCCTAGCATTGTTATCATTTCAAATGGCATTTTATTTATCTCCTTTTATTTTTTTAATAATTACTCCTGATGTTCCTATCTTATATTTACTAGGAATTTTTTCTACTTTAAATTTATCACCTAAAATACTTTTAATATATTCTTCTAATTCTTTTTGACTATATCCTTTTTGAAAAGTCTTCTTATCTCCCTTACCAAATATCCACCCATCATTAAATGGTGTAGCATTCTTAGAAGCTTGGGCTGCTTTAGTAACTTCATTACCTCTTGTTGTAATAACAGCTATTCCTTTATCGCTTATTAATTGTGATATTTGTCTAACAACATTACTTCTTTCCATAGGGTCTTCAATTACATTCAATACATTAGCATTAACAACACCATCTTTAGAAGCAAATCCTTCTTTAAATATAACATCATCTGCTGTTTTATAATCAGGTACTTTACCTTTTACTTTTATAATTTTTTCTACTGGAACAAAAGGTTCATGATTAGTTACTATTTTATTTGTAAATTCTTTTGAACCCAAACCTAAACCAGAACCAAAATCATGTACAGTTTTAACATTAGCATCATCAAATATTTTATTAACTTTTTTATATGTACCTACTGTAGTTGATATTGCTGTATCACCTCTTTTAACTCCATATTTACTAATTGCTTTTGTTGCTAATTTTGCAGCTAATCCACCTATATTAAATTTTTGTTTTGATAAACTTTTAATTGCGTTAGCTGTATTATTCATTCTTTCTATAATACCTCTTCTATCTAATGCAACAGCATTATCATATTCTTCATTTCTTAAAAATTCTTTTGCAGCTTTTTCATATTCACCTGCATTAATTAAATCTAAAGTTAAAGGACTTCCTGATAAAGAACCTCTAAACCATGAAGATACTAAATTTTGTCTAACATCTAATGGAAATTTATCAAAGTTTTTTATATTTTTTTTTACTTGAGGAAGTCTTTCATTAATATCTTCTACTAATTGAGCATTAGCCTCAGCTTCAGTAACTGAATCTTCTAATTTATTTTCATCTCTATAACTACCATACCCACTTGTAACTTTTTCTTCTCCTTTACCTTTATAATTTTTATATCTTTCTTCACCATCAACAATAATTTTTTCACCTAAACTTTCATAACCTTTTATAATAGGCATATAATCGGCAGCTTCAGGTTTTTTCTTAGGTAATATTATTTCTTTAACTGGTGCTTGTTTTTCACTCTTCTCAGAAACTAAATCAATTTCTTGTTCTTCATTTTGTTTTAATTCAGTATTTAAACCAGACATACCTACTGTTGCAATATCACCAGTAGATAATTTAAGTGGAGTTAATTTACGACCTTTGATAGGCATATCACCTCGAACAGTTTTTGCTCCCCATAATTTACTAATCCAATTTCTCCATTCAGGAAAAGGTGCTATGTCTTTACTAAATTTTTTTAATGCTTTATCAAAATCACCTAATAAAGTTGCTTGTACAATTTCACCTGCACCTCTAGCAATTTGAAAAGCAGGAGCAAACTGATACCAAGGTTCTCTTGAACTTGGTCCAACAGTTTTATTAATAAATAAATCAGATAAATAACCTTGTTGTCCTGATAATCTAAATGCTTCAGCAAACCATCTTTCAGTATTAGGACCAAAGTCTGTTACTACTTCTCCATACTTAGCAAACTCTCTTAGTCCTTGGATACCACCATAAACTGGTATTGCTGCTAGTACTTTTATTAAAGTTTTTGTATTACCATTTTCGATTCGTTGTAAAATTTTATTTGTTTGTGCAGATTTTGCCATAGCCCATGACATAAACTGACCCATTAATCTTGACCAAGGATTTTGACTTTGTGTAAATAATAATCTGTTTGATATTTGAGGAACTAATGCATCTCTGTTTGATGTTGTAATACCTGCACTATTTAATGCTTTTTTAAATCTAACATTTTTTATAGCTTCTTCAATAGAATTTGTTTTAGCCATATCTAAAGCTGTTTGAGGTTTAATATTATATCTAGATAAATCTTGTACAACTTTTAAACCTTTACCTTTATCTAATGATACTCCATTGCTTACCATTTTAGATAAAGTTTTAGATAACCCATAAGCATCACCAGCACCTACATTATAAGCAAATCTTCTAGCAAATCCAGTTAACCATTCTAATCCTAATCCTTTAAATGCATAATTGTTAACTTTTTGTGTAACAGTTTCACCCATCCAATTAGCATTGGTAACAACATTACTACCATCAATACCTAATGGTTTAATTAATCCTTGTCTAATTTCATTTGTTATAGCTAAGTTTAATTCTTTTGCTATTCCTGTTTCACCTTTAACAGTAAATGCTGTGTTAATTCCTCTTTGTCCTACAATAGGTAATGCTTTAAACCATGAACTAAACTGTGCTGAGTTTTGAAAAGGTTGAACTATATCACCTAATGATGATATTGTTACTCTACCCAACATATTTAAGTTAGATAAAGTAGAAAGAATTGCAGCACTAGACCTCCATAGACCATCCACTTGTTGACCATATCTATCAAAGTATGCATCAATAGTATCAGCAACAAGACTACCTTCTTTAGCTGCAGCTTGATTTGCTTTTTCTACACTTAAACCTGAGTTAACATATTTTTGTTTTATTTGTTCAAAGAAAGGTTTTAATAATTGTCCATTCTCTCCAAACTGTCTAGTAAAAGCTATAGACCTCATAGATTTATTAACTATGTTAGTTAATATATTAGCAGCATCATTTACTAAATAATTATTTTTTTCTAATACTTCTTCTACTAATTTATAAGGACCATTTAAACTTCTTTCTTGTGAAATATGTTCACTAATAGGAGTGTAAACAAACTCTTTACCATATTTAGTTTTAGTAGCACCTGATATTTTTCTATTACCAGTAAATATTTCTGATAATATTTCTCTATTAAATACAGAGTCAGTATTATTTCTATGTCCTGCAAAATAAGTTTCAGCAGCTTTCTTAGGGTCTTTATATTTTAAACTTTTAAATATACCTTCTAATACTTTTTGGAAAGCTTCAGGGTCTCTATTTATTTTTTCCCAGTTAAATACTCTAGGAAAATAATCTTGTATTTCTGTTTTAGAAAAGAACCCTGCATCATTATAAACTTTTTTAAATCCATCTAAGTAATCTTTTATTCCTTTAGCTAATTCTTCTACTCTTGCAGGTGTATCTTTTGTTAACTGTTTTCCTCTAACAATAGAAACTGCAGCAGCTTGTTCAGCTTCAGTATAATTACCTTTATTAATTAAATCATATGCTTTACGAGTCCATTCTCTAGTTAATCTATCAGCATTTGATACAACAGATTTTTGAGAAACAGATGAATCAATTGTTTCTAATAATAATTTACCTACTTGTTCTGTTGCTCCACCATAAGCTTCTAATTTAGTAGAAGATGTAGATGCTGTTAATGCTCTAATTTGTTGTAAAGTATATTTAGTAGCTTCACTATCTATAATACCTAATATTTTATTTTTATCACCTAATGTAAATTTTTTACTAGCTTGTATGTATTTTTGTGTAGCACCCATTACAGCACCAGCAGTAAACCAATTTAATAATTTAGTATCTTCATCACCAAATAAAACACCAGCAGTTAATCCTGTTGCTCCACCTACTAAAGGTTTGACTGCTACTGATGTTAAACTTCTAACAGCCCAGTCTACTGAACTTTCTGTTGCTTTTAATTTTTCTAATATTAAACCATCTCTCTTAGCAACTAACTCAGCATACTTTTTAATTTTAGGTTGTTGTGCTTTATATAATTCTGCTTTAGTTTTTTCTAATGCTTTAGTAGCATCGTTTAGTTGAGTTCTAATATTTATTATTTGTTTACCAAGTGATTCCTGTTTTAACATACCAGGAACATTTGGCTTAGGTTTTTTTCTACCTTTTAAACTTCTAATTTTAATTAATAAATTTCTTTTATCTAATAAATTTTTTTCTAATGTTTTAAATTTAGAAACTTCTTTTGATATAGGTGCTACAAAATTTGCATTAGACCATTCAATTAAATTTTTACTAGCTGATACAACTTCTTTATCATTTGTTACTGCTCTTAAATTTTTTAATTGAGGTACAGTAATATTTTCTTTCTTAGCGATTTTATTATCTATATATTCTACAACTTCATCTACTTGTTTTTGTGTAGCTTGTGGTGCATATTTTTTAAATATTTTAGAAACAACAGGAGTTATCGGACCTAGGGCTGCACCAAATGTACTTGCTAATCCTACTTTACCATAATCAATTTCACCTTTAGTAGCTAAATCTCTTAAAGCTACATCAGCACCAATAGTTAAACCACCCATTAAAGATGCCATTTTATAACTCTTCATAGCAGCTCTTCCCCAAGGAGTAGCATATGCTAATATATAACCAGGGTCAAGAATAAGAGTTGCTATCTCTCCTGCTTTAACAATACCATCATCATCATATTTACCTGAAGCAAATTTCCAATGTTCTTTTTCAATATCTTTTTGTCTTAATGCTTCATTTTCTAAAATATAATCTTTAAAAGATTTATCTTCATCAAATATATCTTGAACTTTAGCTTTACCTATACGATATATGTTACCAAGTATTTGTGTATTTTTATCAAAAGCATATTCTAATTTTTCTAAATTAGATACTTTTATTTCTTCTCCTTGAGAAAAATCAATACCTTCAGTAATAGTATCTTCAACTACAGCTTCAGCTTTAACTGGCTCTGCTTGTGAAAAATCTAATTCACTTGTTACTTCTTCAGGTTGTGTGTTGGAAAGTTCTTCTGTATTGAGAGGAGTTGCCTGTTCAAAACTTAGAGTTTCACTTGACATAGTTATCTCCTATTTTCTAGATGCTATTTTTTTCTTACCTGTAATATCATTTTCAATTTGATTTACCATATTACTAAAAACTGTATCAGCACCATCATTTATTGTAGTATCACTTTTTGATAATTGTTTAGCTTTCCATTTATCATATGCAGCTTTTTGGTCTGGTTTTAAATTTTTAACTTGTTTTGTTTCTTCAATTTTTTCCCAAGTTAAAACACTATTTCCATTTGATATTCCATTCTCAACAATAATAATTTTTGATTTAGGTTTATTTTTTTCTATTTCATTTGCAACTTTGTCAGGTGCAACTGTATTATTAGTTGATGTTGTTTCTACTTCAGTACTTTCAGGTTGACTTGAAACAAGTTCAGCTTTTAATTGATTAATTAAAGTTGCATTTCCATTTTCAATAAGCTGTTGAATATTAGATAGTTTTTGAAACTCCTCTAATTTAGAACCTGCATATAATGTATCTGCTTTTTTCTTTAAGAAATTATTATATATTTCTGAAGATTTAGCCATGTCAATATTAACCATTTTATCACCTATTCTAGTTTGATTATTAATATCAACAACATTTAAAGGTAACATAGTAATTAGTTCTCTATTATCTTCCCATGAACCTTTGCCTGTATCTATTTTATTTTGTCTAGTTAGTATAACATTTTGTACTTTTCTATTTACAGCATCAGCATCAATTAAATTTACTAAATCTGATTTATTTTTAGTTACACTATTATATAAATCTGTAGCATTATTTGCATTTAATATTTCAGAGTAAATTAATTTATAAGAATTTAAAAATGCTTGTGATGCAGGATTAGTACCTTTAATTGTTTCATCTTTTTCATCAAACTTAAAATTCATTTCAGAAGTAAATCCTAAATTATTACTTGCATTAATAAAATTAATTAAATTATCTTTATTATTTACTGAATCAAATTTAGCATTTGTTATTAATTTACTAAATTCTGTTTCATAAGCTTCAGGTGGTTTTCTTTTTTTCTTAACTGTATCAGTAAATGTTATATCTTTTTTACCAGTTTCTATAGTTTCTTCATTTACTACTTTAGCAGCTTTTAATTGTGATTCTACATCTGCATTAACATCTTTATCAATAGTAGATTTTTTATTAAGAATTTTATTAATTAAAAAACTATCACCTTTAGCATCTTCAATTGCTTGAGCAAAACCTTTATTAATAATTTTAGTATCAGTACCAAATTGATTATCAATACTATTTCTATCTAAAGTAAATTTATAATCTAAACCTCCATTAGATTTAGCTTGATTAGCAACATTAGAAACCATATCTAAAAATCCTTGTGGGTCTGCTTTTTGTAATGCATTAAATTTTTCAGTACCTAAACTGTGTAATAAGAATTGTTTAGCATATGATTCATTATCCATATTACCTGAAGCAGCAGCAGAATTTAATTGTTTAATTTCATTAGACTTAGCTTTTTCTTTTTTGTATTCAGCAATGTCAGCAGCATATTTATCTTTCTTCATTGCAATCATTAATTCTCTATTAGCTTTTAATTCTTCTGCTCTAATAGCTAATTTTTCATTAGTTAATTCTTTATCTCTTTCAATAGCACCTGTTGCAAAATTTCCTAAATCTGTTAATAATCCCATATTATTCCTCTACTTCTTCTGTCGTTGCTTCTTTTACTTTAGATTCTAATTCATTATCTACTCTTGATAATAAACTTTTACTTAATGAATCTGGTTTAATAATTGGTTTAGTACTAGTTTCTGTATCAGGTTTGCCATCACCATCCATATCAACTGGTGTAACATCATCTTCAGGTATCATAGTATCTGGGTCTTCATCTTCTTCATTATATAAAACATAATCTTTTATTTCTGCATAATCAGCAATAGCTATTAATAAATAAATTGTAGGCTCTGCTAACATTAACATCATATCAGGTGTATACTTTCCTTCAGTATATCCTTTATATAAAAGTACTTGTGCTATTTCATCTAAAGGTACACCTTCAGAAATAATACCTATTAATTGTCTTAATGTATCTTGTTCAGTTAACACCATGTAAACAGCCATCATAGCTTCATCTTGGTCTGTATATTCAGGTGGTCTTTCCCATGCTCTAGGAGTTTCAGGTGATGCTGTTAATGATTCTCCAGGAATAGGAGCATTAAAAGGATTAACACCTACTTCATCAAATTGATTTTCTTTTATTTTTTCAGCCATTATGTTCTATACTTTCTTACTTTGTTTGCTATACTCTTTGGTTGTTTAACAAATTGTTTACCTGCTGCTTTACCTTTTCTTTTAGCTGCACTTGTTCTTGCATACTCAGAAGATGATAAAGCTTTTATAGCAGCACTAGGTAAATATCTTTCTCCTGTTTTACTAGAAGGTTTACCAGACTTAGTTCTCCATTTTTGCTTACTCCAATTTTTTAAGCTTTGCTGAGACTTAGCTAGTGCCATTATGATTTATATCCTCCACCTGCTTTCTTGTAAGCTTTAGCTAGAGCCTGTGCTTTTCTTGCACTCCATTGTCCAGCTTTAGTTCCATGAGAAGCTTGTGATTTTATTCTTTGAAATATTTTTTTTCTCATTGTAGGTTTTGTATAATTACCTGCTTTGTTTACTGCCATTTTAACTGCTTCCTATTATATTCATATTTTTGTAATAAGTCATTATTCTTTGTCTTTCTGCATCACTAAAAACTCCTTCTAATAAACTACCACCACCAGCACCTTGAATATCTGTACCAGTATAACCACCTAATGTAGTATTCATAGTCATATCTTGATTACCCATATAGTATGGTGATATATTTTCAGTTTTAGCATCTGATGTTAATAAACCTTTTGCTTTACTAAAAGCTGATTTTTTAACAGCACTTAATAATTTATTAGATTCTTTAACAGCATCTTTTACAACTGGACTATTATAACTTGAATTACCAGTAAAATTTAATGAACCTGAAACTCTATCTCTTGCACTACCTAAACTATAATCACCAGTTTTCAATAAATCAATATCAATATTATATGGTGTTGTTGAAAAATCTGTTGCATAATTTTTTGTAACACCTAATGCTTTTTCTGCATCCATACCTGTTATTGCATCATTAACATAAGTTCCTAATTTTTTTTCATAGTTTACTTTATCAGTAAAATATCTTTTCATATCTGGACTATAAGTATCTAATTTAGATTTAAATGCATCATTAATATTATTTGTAATAATTTCATCTGCCTTACCACTTCCTTGAGTAAACCAACCTGACTTACCTAATGTTTGTCCTGATAATTGTTCACCACTAATTTGACCTAACTCAAGTGCTTTAGATGCTTGAGCAGAAGTCATAGATGTTGTTTCTCCAAACCCATATCCCATATCAGAAACTTGAACTGTACCTTGTGTTCCTTTAAAAGGTTTAGGAGAATATTTTTTAAGAGTTTCTTTAGATTGATTAAATAATCTTTTTGCTCCATTTGATATTCTAGAAAAAATATTATTACCTGTACCTAAATCAGAAAATCCTTTTTTAATTGAATTTGTAATTGAATTAAAAGCTTTACCAACTTTCATAGTTGCTTGACTATATCCAGTTCTAATAGCATTACCTATATTACCAATACTTCTAATAAATAAATTTTCAGAACCCATCATACCTGTAGCTTTTATTCCAAGTTGTGGAACTCCTGCAGTTCCTATTGCAGTACTTAATCCTGAAAGTGCATAAGGCATGGCAATTGATAAAGCAATAGAACCTAGTGGTCCAAGTTTTTTATTTAATTTAGCAACACCACGCATAGTTGCTTTACCAACTTTCATAATACCTTTAGCTACACCTTTAAAAGCTTTGCTAATAGGTTTCTTTACTGCTCTTGTTACTTTTTTAAATACTCTTGATACA
>Ga0208644_1001097_pt1 | contig 23264 bp, 33 predicted proteins | sample VirMetDEL_Nov_18_FD_184517 | JGI IMG/M metagenome (GOLD analysis project Ga0208644, IMG submission 184517) | Aqueous microbial communities from the Delaware River and Bay under freshwater to marine salinity gradient to study organic matter... | ecosystem: Environmental > Aquatic > Marine >...
TGCCAGGTTTCCGGCAAATAATCCCACACCAGCGCTTGGTGATAGGTGATCGACATCGCATCCGACTCGTGAAAGATCCATACCCGCGACTCATCAAAACGCACCACATCCGCCGTGCCCCGCCACATCATGTACTGCGTCTTGCCCGCCGAATTCCCCCCCAGCAGCAAGCCCAACTGGTACGGCCCCGCATCGATCGCCGCCTTCAATGCCGCATCCCGCACCCACTCCTGAAGCAACACCTGCACCCGTGGCCGAAAATCATACACCGGAATCATGCGCTCAATGCGCTTCACAAACACATCATAGCCGATAAAGCCCAGCAACACATCCGCCAGCAACCAGGTCGGCAACTGAAAGCCATAATTGAGCGGGTCCGACTTCTCGGCCCGAATCGCCGCATTGCGCCGCCGCTGGAACTCCGCCAGCGCTTCCAAGCCGTGCTGCGCCACAATCGCACAAGCCTGCTCCTGTGTAAGCTCTGGCCGAATCGGATGCTTCGGCTCGACCGGACGTTCAATCTGTATTTGTGGCTGTGTCATTGGTTTAACTGTTCTCTGATGAATCCTTACGCCGCCAATATAGGGCATTCACTGCCACCGTTGTTAGGACTCGCAGGCTTTCTTTTTCGTCTCGATCTCGGTCGAGTTCTTTCCATAGCATTTCTTTGCACGCTCTGATGTCTCTTACATCACGAAGCCAGCGAACAAAGCGATGCAGACAATGACTGGCTGCGTGGGCTTTGCGCCTTTTAATCAGGTTGCTCATTCAATTTTGTTTCCTTTTCATTTGTTCATCGTTAAGCTTAATCACTGTAACTGGCTTGGACAAATACTTTAACCCATGCCGCTGGAGCCCTAAAATTAAACACGTTGTCGAAACGCCAATTTTACGCGCACAATCGCTCAAGCGATAGCCCTCGTCATTGATCATTTTCACGACCTGCTCAGGCGTCCATTTAATCCGCCGCCGCCCAGGCAGCGACTTTTTCCCCTTAGTTGGCTCAGGCTCAGGCTCAGGCTCCGGCACTGGCACCGGCACTGGCACCGGCTTCGGCTTCGGCTTTGGCTTCGGCGTTATCCGCGCCACCAAGTCCTTGCTCGCCGGGCGATACCAGCTCGTATCCGATTGCCCTGGATTTACCTCCAAAATTTTACGCATAAGCCGGTAAGTGTCCGGCGCATTCGTGCCCCGGCACCAATCCAAACCCACTTCCGCCAAAAACCGCTCTTCCAACTCATCCCAGCGCTCAATTAAAGCCGCCCACTCCGGCGACAACTGCGCCAACTTTGGAAACGCCCCCCGCACCCCCGGCACACGCGCCAGCAATAACAAGCAGCGATTCAGATCATCGACATCCGCAGGCCAACTGCGCTTATAAGTGCCTGGCAGATCCAGCGCCACCGCCGCCATCGTCTTACTCGATTTACCCACCCGGCCATAAATAAACCAAAGCAGCAACTCCTCTATCATATTCCCACCACCCTTTTCATATTCAGTACTCATTTTTTCCCTTTCATTTGTTTTGATTATACCTCATTGCACATACACCTTCACCTCATGCTCTGGATCGTGCCAGAGCTGCTTTGCCGAAGGGTGAAACCACAAGCGCCGCATCGGCTTAATAAAATCGCCCGCCGCATTACGCTGCTTCATGCAGTACAGCGTACTATCATGCACACACTCCAGAGCCTCCAAGTCATCCCGCAGCGCATTCATTTTATCCAGATCCGCCTGATTAAACTCGCCCCCCTTGCCCTCCAGCAAGCGCAGCGACTCATGCGCATCCCGCATACCAAACAGCTTCACGTCATTCATGTACACACTCACCAGATTAAAACATAGGTTAGCGATCTCACCCGCGCCACGCACATCCTGCGGACGCACCGGCTTGCGAATCTGCGTCTTCTCCTCTTGCACCTTTTTCGGATGCGCCACCAGAAACAAGTGCGCGTCATACGTCTCGCAAAAAATCTTCAGCCGCTGCGCCATCTCCTTTTCCCGCTCATTGGCCGATTCACCCATTCCCAAATCACTCTGCAGCATCATTAAGCTATCCAGCACAAACACCCGGCAACCAAAGCGCTGCGCCGTATATGCAAACAGCTTGAGCACCTCACTAAGCTTCACAAAGCCCACCTTATTATAGCAAAACACCCGCTCATTCATCCAGTCCACACAGCGATCAAACCAAGCCTCATCCGGATCGCCCGAAGGCAGCTTAACCGGGCGCACACAGCCCATAGCCTGCTGAAACATCACCGAAAAATTCTTTGCTGGGTCTGCCTCCAGTGAGGCCACACAAGAGCGCACCCCATACTGCGCCGCCAGATCCACTATTTGATGCCCCAGCCAAGTCGTCTTCCCATGTCCCTCATAGCCCGTCACCAAAGTCCACTCACCCAGCCGCCAGCGCAAATGGTCGCCCATACCATGCACCTCAAAGCCCTCCGTTTCACCCTCCCGGCCAAACAACTTCACCCAAATTTTGTCCCGCATATTCCGCACCTGCGCCAACTCCGACGGCGTCGGCTCTTTCGCAGCCGCCAACAATCTCAAAATATGCCCCTTATCCATCGCAAATAAATCATACACCTCCGTGCCCTCCACCGCCTTCGGCCATACATCCGTCACCCGCGCCAACTTGCGCCGCAGCCCCTCCGGCAAGCGCCTAAAAATCGTCTCCTCAGCCGCAGCCACCCCCTCGACATGCCCAAAACAAAGCACCACCTCCTCAAGTGACTCTAAAAAATCCCAATCCGCATCCAGCCATCGATTCGTTGCACACTCCTTGCCATCCCCACCATCCGGGCGCGGACGCCACGGCAGCGCCAGCGCCGGCACCCCCGCCGACCAACACGCCAACCAACTCAACTCACACCCACACAATACCACCGACTTATGCACTTGCGGATCAATCAAGCCCTGACCCACCAAATGGCAGGCATCCCCCCGCCGCATCGCATTCCGTGAAGCTTCCCCAGGCACCTCCGCCTCTAAATCCAGCGCAAAATACTTCGCACTCACCAAATCCTTCGTGCCCGGAGCATAAATCGGCACCACCCAACACTCCGCCGCCGCCGCACGCCCCCGCAACTGCACAGTCGCTTCACCAATCCCCGCCCGGTGCAGCACCCGCCCATCAAAGCCACACTCATCCACCAAATACTGCCACACCCGCGATCCCTCCACCAACGGCGTAAAATCACACGTCACGCGCCGCGCCGCCGCCTGGCGCAAATCCTTCACACCCTCTGAACGCCCCCCTAAACGCTCCCAGCCCATCCGTACTTTATTTGAACCACTCATGTATTCACAACCTCCAAACGATTATCAAAATGGACCGAATACAGATCCCAGCCCGGTGCCCGCGAATCCAGCGCATTCACCGCATCCTGCGCAGCACCATGCTCCATCGCCTGTATAAACCGATGTTTACGAGCCACTGCATCCACACTGCGCACATCGCCCGCCATACACAAAATAGGCAACTGCCGCCGATACCAACGCGCCACCAAATGCGGCTCATGCACCCCTTCCGCACAAAACACCCGCACCCGGATGTGAAACTCAACCTCATTATCACTAAACACGCCCTTTACCTTTCTACTGATCGCGACCGGCCAAATACCAATCCAAATTTGGCAACCGCATCGCCCAATTCACCAGCGGCCGCGCCAGTCGAGGAGACCGACACGACAGCACCGCACATACCGCCAGCAAGCCTAATTCAAACACGGCCATAAACGGCACACATACTATTTTTAACACCCTCACTGGTCGCCTCCTTTCGGTTCATTTTTATATACCATATTCAAACAATCGGTCATTTCCGGCAGATCCCGCAGCGTCACCAACAAGCGATCTACAAACTGCTTCGGGAAATCCCCTTTCGGCGTCGGCGCATCGGCCCAGCGTGTGACCTGTCGGCATACGTCGATCAAATTTTCAAGTTCTGCTTTCATCTAGTCCTTTCATTTGGTTTTAGGTTTTAGGTTTTAGGTTTTAGGTGGTCGTCATAGATGGACATTTTCCACCTATTCAACTGTTATCTAAAATTAAAAGAAGCTCATCGAGTGAATGGTCTCCCCTTAGCTTACCCACTCTCCTTGCAAGGTCAGAATTCCCTGCCTTTGGCCCCTGAGATCCACACTTCATGCACTCCATAAAATGAATTGGCCCTTCATCATCACAAGGCTCCCATTCCGCTCGCATCTCTCCTCCGCAATACGGACAAGATAACAAGTCGCTGGAATCAACCTCGATTACATCTTCTTTGTTTCTCATAGTCATTGGCTCGGCGATTCAGCTTTCACGTTCGCGTGATGAAGCTCGGCCACTTGGTCCACGTATTCGATCATCGCGTCCTTGAGTGTCTTGCGCTCGGTCGTCCCGGTCTTCGGCAGCCACACGATCCAGCAGGGGTATCGTCCATCCATGCTCTGCTGCTGCACGTAGCGGGGGCGCATCGTGTGCATGATCTCGTCGAGTTCCCCGAAGATTTGGAGCAGCTTCTCGTGATCAGCACAACGCGAACAAGCCAGCGATGGCGACGCCTGACCGCGGTCTTGTTGAATTTCGTCACTCATGGTTCGGGATCGTATTGGGGTTCGGGCGGGCCGCCATTGTTCGGGCGTCGAGGCTGCCCCCGTATTTTCGTTATCAGTAGTCATATTTATTCTTTCGTTGATGTTTAAGATTCTGGCGTTCAAGCCTCGTCACGACTGGACTTGTCGTTCGCCTTCCAAATTTCAAGGATCGTCTTGCAGAGTTGTCCCCGGAAAACCATGTAGGGCGCTCCGCAATGTTGCCCCCATGTGTCGAGGAAGGATTTAAGTTCCGGCAGGGCGTGTTCCATTTCGTCGCAGAAACAATCCCAGTTGATCCGCTCAGACAGGCGAAAAAGGCGCTGCATGGAACGGCGATCAACGCCTCTCTTGCCATCTATCACTGATTTTTCGCCGTCCATGAGCTCAGTCGTTAGATGAAAAAATGACATTAATCGAATCGGCGTTCTGCAAATCAAGTAGCACGCCCTCCGAGTCTTCGCCCGACACAGTGCCCGCACACGCTCCCTTCGTATCCTGGCACGAAGTAGAATCTGCGCTTTTCCCGTTTCCCGCAGATGACGCATTCCCCTCGTCCTGCGCGTTCCCTTTCGCGCCTCCCGCCGTGCTAATATCCTGACAGGGAAAGCCGCCAGAAACCACTTCAACACGTCCTCGCCACGGTCGCCCGTCGAAGGTTCGCACGTCGTCCCAGATCGGGAAGGGGTCGAGGCTTCCATCGTCCTGTCTGGATTTGAGAACAGATCGCGCGTATTCATCGAACTCGACGGCGCAAACACATTTCCACCCAAGGAGTTTTCCTCCGAGAATGCCGCCACCAGCGCCTGCGAATAATGCCAGCTCATTCATTTTCTACGTTTGAAGTTTTCTGATCGTTCGGGAGAGAACAAGACGGCTTAACCTCTTTCACCTTTCCGCTTTGAATGATCGTCTTGCCGTTCGTAAGGAACTTGGTATGCCCGTTCGACATCAGCCGAGACAACATTCCATTTGGTTCTAGTTCGTAGATATGCCCCTTGGTGATGTTTAAGGTGCGGTCGGTTTTTAGTGCTTCGTATCGTTTCATAATTTAAGTTTTAGGCGTTCTGCGTGTTCGTAATAATTTCCAGCTATTCAACTGTTCGCGTGATGAAGCTCGGCCACTTGGTCCACGTAGCGTGCTTTATTAAGCTCGGGGCTTCGCCGTGTTGGTCAGTGATTGGTTCTTGTATCATGGTTTTTCTTTCTCTTGTGTGTTTTATTTGTGTCAGTCATAAGTCTTTCCAGCTATTCAACTGTTCTCTTCAAAATCGCAGTGCGTCCCATGCGTGCGCAACCACTTGCGGACCCTCTTGGAACTTGCAGGTGTCGCAAGACTTTGACCAGTGTGCTGCGATAAGCCGAACAAGACGCTGGACATCCACTAAATTTTCAATCTCAGTTTCCATTGGTCAAACAAGCCTCACATTTATGGTTTCAGCCTGCATAGCCTTTTTAGGGATTCACGATCTGGGAAAACCAGCAGTAGTGCATTTTCATGCGTTGTAAGGCCAATATCGTTAATTTCCTGATCACTCAAAGGGTCATAATCGTCGGCAGTTGTGAGCTGGCCGGCCATCCATTTGTCTATTTTTATTGTATCCATTTAGTCCTTTCGGTTAGTTTCCATCACTTTTACCTTTCCGTACGACCACAATTTCAACATCAGTACCCGCCTGCTGTGCCCGCAACTGCTGCTCTAAAAGCTTCGATACAAAGCGCGTCGCCCGCTCCATACGGTCCAGCCGTTCACATAAGTTCATGAGCGCAATCCGCTCCGGCGTCGTATGCACAAAGCGCCGCAGCACCTTGCGCACCTGCATCGGCGAGCCCTCACCCAAAATTTTCAAATCCTGCTCAGTCAATAGGCTCATTTCACACCCCCTTTTCCGTCATATAAGTGAATAACACCCCTAAATCGAATCCCCAGAAGCATCTTCACCCACTTGAGTAAATCTGCTGGCGGCGGGTCTTTAAAAATAATCCAGTGCCAATCCATTCCCTCAAAACGATCGCGATCATTTCGCCAGACATCGTAGCTGTAAAACTCTGCTAGAGACCCATCTACTTCTGCAAAAAATCCAGATTGAGGCGAATGAGGCGAACCCTCATAAAATACTAATGCACTACAGAATTTCATTTCACACCCTCATCCATATTTTTAAGCCATTCCGCCATTTCATGCTGCCAGGCCACCAAGCGCGGCTCCGCAGCATCCCCCTGCACCTGAATCAAGCCACAGGCCACCTCATTCGCCGTGCGCAGCAGCTCCTGCGCCTGCAATAACTTAGCATTCTTGAGGCCCCTATGCCGCACCTGACGACATTCCGGCAACACCGCCTGGATTTTATCCACCCTTCGACGCAACTCACGATTCAGGCCCCGCAGCTCACGATGCCCCTGATCAATCAACTCGGTGCGTTCCTGGTCCGTCAGCGCCGCCCGATTCAAAACAGCAAGCGCATCCCACGATACTTTTCTCTTCTTCATTTTTCTCCCTTTCCTTTGTTTTGTTTAGTGGTTTCCTTTGATTTTGCCGATATGGCCGATATGGCCGTAGACCTTGCCACCAATATTGCCGCTGACATAGCCGCCGATATTGCCGTTGACATAACCGTTTAGATTCCCTTCGAGATCCCCTTCGAGATCCCCTAAGAGATTGCCGCGGACATTGCCGTAGACATTGCCGTGCAATTCGTAGACATCGCCGTAGATAGGTCCGTAAACATCATTAATTACCCACTCCCCATTTGGGCCTATCTTAAAGCTCACAAGCTTTTCAATTTCCTCTAGACTTGGTTTTTCCATCTTCTCCCTTTGCTTAGTTTCGATTGCCCTAATAATCCGGCGAAGTGTATCTCAGCGCGATTTCATCCACCCTCGACATGCGGGGGGCAGTTTTCTCGCCACGAAAGGTCTGTAGCGCCGCCGCCACTGCATCCTCGTAGTACCAATCCTGCCACACCTTCTCCGAGCAGATTGAATTTTCCATTAAGCCCACCACCACCGAAGCCGGCAAAGGCTCCCTGGGGGGATTTATTATCGACGACTTTTCGCCCTTAAAACCGCAGCACCGGGCCGCATCCCGCCGGGCCAGCATAAGCGACACCGACAAGCCCTGTTGCTGCCGATAGTCCATCCAGTGACGATAACCCTCTTCCAAAATGACCAGACTGGCAGTATTCCACACAAATCCCACCGGCGCACCACTCACCAACTCATCCAAGAAACACTTGACCACATCCGCAACCGAATCTTCCAGCCGCCCCTTCTTACCCTTCTTTTCCTTCTTACCCTTCTTTCCTTCTTCTATATATGTCGTTTCGTTGTCGTTTCGTTGTCGTTTCGATGTCGTTTCGTTGTCGTTTCGTTGTCGTTTCGTTGTCGTTTCGATGTCGTTTCGATGTCGTTTCGATGTCGTTTCGTTGTCGTTTTGACTTTTTGGATTTTGGTAAATAGCCCAATTGCAAATACTTATATGATGATAACCTGTTGTCGAACTGCGGCCCGTACGGATGCCGATCGTGCCAGATTCCTTTAAATTTGCAAGCGCAGTACGCACCTTGCGAATAGAAAGATTCGTTTCTGCCGATAACCGATCCAATGTAGTAATTAATTCCCCTGGTTTCACCTCAATAGCCCGCCATTTTCCAGCCTTCCAGTTCGCCTTTAACAGCAAATGTATCAGCAGGCTTTTTGTGTTAAGGTCATGGTACCACTCAGAATCAGTAAAACTCCGATAAAGCTGTATATAAGAATCACTCATTACATTTGTCCTTTCACTCTCGGCGAACGCCCCTCCAGCATCCATACATTCGCACCATAGCCCACCGGTTCCCGTACCCGTAACGGCATCCCGGTCCGCCATTTTCGATTATCCCGCACCCGCACCCGCAGTACACCCTCCACCGCATCCGAGGCACACTCCAAAATAAAGCGATTGCGCGTCTGCCGCACCACCCGCGCCACCACCACCCGAGGCTTCACCACCTTAAAGGGCTCTTTTTGCGCCACGCTTGGCAAAACCGCTTCATTTTGGCCCGTTTCGGCCGCCTTAGCCCCAATACCCACATCGCCACCCTCAGCCCCGTCAGCAGCCGCCACACAAGCCGTTTCCAGGGGGGTGCTATTTTCGCTTGAATCAGCCACCAGCGGCCCCTCAACCGGGGCAGGAGTCGCCTTCTCGGTGGGGGGTATGTTTTCCGCCGCAGAATCGATCGTCGCTTGCACCAGCTCAATGCCCGCAGGCTTTAAATATATCCGGTTATTCGAGCCCCGTTTCCAATGCGTTCCATGCACCAGCGGAATGGTCTCGCGCAACTGTTTGATCACTGCCCGGCTCAACCCAAGCTGCGCCGCCACATCTCCCTCAAAGACTGTATGTTCATTTGTCATAATCCCCTTTTGTAAAAAAAAATTGTCTAGCTGAACCAATCACTATGTCAGCGTCCCCGACGATCACCGAGCCCCCCCCCCGGTACCTCTATACCCTCACCCGAACCCGCCGCATCCTGCTCCAGTTGACTAGTTGTCAACTGATCACTTGCCGCAACACCTTGATTATCAATTACTTGCTTAACAGCATCCGATTTAGTGCCCGATTCTTGGCTGATGACTGACCTGGAGGCGTCAATCAGCGCATCCGCATCACCGGCTAAATCATCGCCATTACCCAGCTCAATCACCGCATCGCCGCTTTTTGTGCCGGTCTCTGTCCCAGTCTGAACCGGTTGAGCGGGTAGTAATCCAGCAATGTAGTCGGTAACGTCGAGCAGATCAGGAGCATCGATCTTGACAATGTGTGTAGGATCGCCATCCAGATCACGCGCAATATCCTTGCCAATACCGGCGATCACCATAATCGATTTAGCGTCGGTTGCGCTAGTGATGGAGCAGGTGTCAATGTACTCCATCACTTTGTCCATTGCCGCCCGGTTAATCTGCGATGCCAATCTACCGCCTATTTTTTTTCCGGCTGCTACAATCTCAGGCTTGGCGGCGGCGATTGCGTTGACGGTGTACCATTGCAAATTGAGCGATGACGCAACATCCGTTGTTGAGTAACCGGCCTGGAGCAGCATCTGGGCTGCATTGTAAATCTCAGGGCGTTGGCTTTCGAGTCTGGCTGATGTGTATCTATTAGCCTCCTCGTCTCGGGCAATTGTACGCGACAAAATGCCGCCCTCCGGCTCTGCGCCCATTTGCTCCTCAATGGTCAATAGATTGGTTTGCTGCTCCATGATTTTGCGCAAAAAAATTAACCCCCTGAATTGGGGTCGTATTGTAGCCGGTGACGCTCCACCCATGATTGATAGGCCGACAGCGGGATTGATACCGTGCCGTTGTCATGCCAGATCACTGACGCAAATTGACCGGCCTCGCACCAGCGCTTGACGGTCGACCTACTTACCGCGTGCACGGCACCGATCACGGTACCGGGAATCATCGGCTCAATAATCTGTTTTTTGAGCCTAGGCATTGGCAGGCTCAGCTAGTGCAGGCTCGGGCGCCTGCGTCTGGTTGTGATCATCAGTTGCTCGTGACGCGAGATAAAGCGCCGCCACATCTGCCGGCGGCAACTGCAACGCATCGGCCGCGCGAAATATTTGCACCATCGATTGTGTGCTAATGTCGGCGTAATTGATAGGGGTATCCGTCATAATGATGTAACTATTGCACCATAATTACATCATTGTCAACCTACATCGCAAAAAAAAAAAAAAAAAATAATTGTTGATGTACTGCACCAAATGGTGCAAGTTGTAGATAATGGAGATTACAAAACACAGCCTCGAGCAATGGTTGACCGATAACTATCATACACGTGACTGGCTCGCAGAGCAGTTGACGATACGGTGCGCGACCAATGTATCACGGCGCACGGTTGATAATTGGTTACGCTCACCTCGGCCGATACCTAAATCTAAGTTGCCACATATCGCAGCACTCATGCAGGACGATCAAGATCGAGCTATGTCCAGGGGAGACTCACAAGTGATAACATTACGGTTTGACGATGAGCATTTTGACGCCATCGAGCAGGCAGCCCTCCGCGCACGCAAAACGGTCCGCCAGTGGGCCACGAACTCACTCAACGAGATGGCCCAACTGACAACAGAGGAGATCATTGAGCGGGTACGCGAGCAGCAATCACGCGCTTGGGAGGCTGAGCACGATCCGAGGGTCCTGGCTAACATTAGACAGCAGCTCGATCAGATGGCCCAAGAGGACAATAACGAGCAGGCCGCGAATTAATTATCTGTCTGTCTGTCTGTCTGTCTGTCTGTCTGTCTGTCTGTCTGTCTGTCTGTCTGTATTAGCCGCAACTCCAATTGAGGCGACAGTTGCACTAGCAACTCACTAATGCGCCGCTCCAGTATGTTATTGCGTGTGATCATATCCTCACACACCTGGCGATGCGCCAAAAAATAACGCCGCAGTAATTTGATAATATGAGAGCGTTGTGCATTAGTCGGGTTGTGTTGCAACTCGTCAAGCAGTGCTAATATATGATCGAGGTCATCAGTCAACCAAGCCCAATAAGAAAAAGCGGTAAAAAATGTCAACAAAAATAAAAAAAATGACATAAACGCTTGATTGATAGTCAATAAAAAATAAACAAAAAATACTTTAAACGTGTTGACAAAACTAAAAAGGTGACTACATTATATTATAACAATGAGGGTAGCCTCAAAAATAAAACCAACCAAAAAAAGGACACAAAATGAACACAGAAACATATAACGAAATGAAAAGCCGCCAAGAAGCAGAAATGAACGCATTTGATGGCATATTTTTCGCTTTTAACAAAAAACAATTTGAAAAGGGAATCAAAAAAGTAGGTGCAAGCCCCACAAATAAAGTTGTAAAAATAGAGGCGGGTGGGTTTATCCTAAAAAAACGTATAACAGCTTTTAAGGCGCTGCTGCAAAGACACAAAGAAGAGCGCAAAAAACATCGTGCTAATAAAAAGAATTTGCTTGATGCACTTATCTATGAATTAAATAATCATGAATACGTTATCACAGGCAATCCACAAGACGCTCTTAACGCTTTAGGTTTAACCCTTGAGGATGTGCCGAATAATTTATTAAACGATGCCTGTCATAAAGCGCTTGCATTATCTCATTGAGGATAATCCTCAGAAACCAAAACCACAAAAAGGAGACAAAATGGAAAAACCAAGTCTAGAGAAAATTAAAGAGCTTGTGAGCTTTAAGAAAGACCAAAATGGAGAGTGGGCAGTTAATCATGTATACGGCAATGTTCATGGCCATGTTCATCGCAATGTTTATGGCCATGTTGGTGGCAATGTTCATTGCCATGTTGGTGGATCTGTTAATGGATCAGTCTGTGGCCAAGTTGATGGATCTATTGGCAGCAAAAAATGGCGTAAGGTATAACCATCACCCACAACGGATTCCACGATAAATTTGACAAATGCGAAATAAAATACTCCACATACGAATCACCGAAGCAGAAAAGCAGCAGCTAAATCGCTTGGCCCAGCAGGCTGGGTTCAAATCCGTCAGCAACTACATCCGCTCGCTGGCGGGCTTGTCGGTAAAAACCCCAAAAATGATTCCAAATCCAGAAAACCGGAAACCGTACTAAAAACCGGAATCTAAATCGCGAACCATTGAAAATACTAGGCTTTAAAGCCATTGAATCTTGACTCTTAATCAATTGGTTCGGGGTTCGAGTCCCCGATCCAGTAGAACAGGCCGCCTTAGCTCAGTTGGTAGAGCAGTTGATTTGTAATCATCAGGTCGTCGGTTCGACTCCGACAGGCGGCTCACTTCATAAGTTGCTTTAAATTATGAACTTATAACCTTGGATAGAGCGCTTTAAAAACTCTAAAACGTGCTTAATCCAGTTTTTCAATCGATATCCTGGCAAAAATAATGCAAAAAAATAATGATTGAAACACTTGACAAAGTCGTGATTTGTGGGTAATTTTACAGGATAAGTGATACAATAAAAATCGTACTAAAAACCGGAAACCGTACTAAAAACCGGAATCCAAACACCAAAAATAACGACAACAAAAAAGGACACAAAATGAAAATATATGAAGCCAAAATCAGCTACAATTTACTTCGCATGGGTGAAGAATGCCAATTGGATTGCCAAGAGAAAGTGGTCGAATACATGGCCGGCGCTTTTGATGAAGATCCCACTATCGAATGGATCTATGTGATTGAATTGAATCGCAAAAATTTACCGCTAGGTCGAACGGTTATCACCAGGGGCACCGCAAGCAGCACACTTTTCCACCCTAGGGAAGTACTAAGGCCGGTTATATTAGCAAACGCCCCAGCTTTCATCCTTGTACATAATCACCCATCTGGTGATCCAACTCCCAGCAGAGCAGATATACAAATCACGAGGCAAATGAAACAAGCTGCCGAGACAATGAATATTGATTTTTTAGATCATATTATTATAGGAGATAAAGACGTAGATCCAGAGGGGGGAGGCTACTACAGTTTTAACGAAGCCGGAATTATTATTTAAAAAAGGACAAATATGATACGACACGCCGGAGATTTTAGCTTAAAGCCGCGTCGCAAGGGTGCCAAGCGCGGCAACCTGTTCCGATTGGAGCATAATGGACCCATCTACTGCCGCTTTTTTTATACCGATCAAAGCGGTAAGACTAAGGAGGTTAAGCGCTGCACGGATAAAACGAGCGAAAAGGCCGCGAAAGAAGTTGCCTGGCGTATTTATCAGGATGCAACGGGCACGGCACCAGAAAATATGGTTGTGCCCGGGAAGCTGCGGAGTACCGCACCGGCATTAGCTAGCCTCGTGAATTTTATTGAGCATAACCGTACTCAGTGTTTCCCGAAAGCGGCACCTAAGACGCTTCACAATTATTTAAGCCGTTTAGCTATGGCCGTGCGCCTGGTGACGCAGAGAGAGGACTGGCAAAGGGTGACTCTAAACACACTGGATGAAAACTTTTTGCACAAGTGGCGATCAATCCAGTACCGTCGGCGCGGACTAGATTTTGATATACAATCGCAGCGCGATTTGCACCTGAACGCGAATATAAATTCGGAATGGCAGGATGTGAAAGCGATCTTTAGCAAGCAGGCCATGCTGGCCTATAAAAATTTTGGCTTTGAGCTTCCCGAGTGCCTGTACAGAATGCTAGCAGTGCCTCGGCTACAGTGTAAGACCGAAGGCTTTACCGAGATCCCTGCGGAAATGGACCTACAGATGCAGGTGTGCGCTCAAGCAGCGATCCACCGTGGTCGTGGATTCGACTACGCAGTGCCGGATGGGTACCGTGTGCCGAGCCCAGAAACCGGCGTGATCTACGAAATGGCCCGGTTTGCCGGGCTCACTCAAAAAGAAATCGTGGGCTTTTGGCGTGCCTGGCTTGCGCCTGACCGGAAACATATATATATTGCACCCTATAAAGATTCAAACGGAGTGAACTTTCAGACTAAAGGGAATGCAAAAAACGGATCAGTGCCGTGCAACCCGCTGCGTGTACAGTGGTGGATCGAAGCATTGAACACGAGCGGCGAATATCTATTGCCGGGCAAGTACCCGACCACCCGGCGCAAACTCGCCGAACGCGCCGCGAATGGATGGATTGCTGAATTTTTCGGTGGCGATCGCAAGAAGCGCCTGCACGACCTACGCAAGCAGGCCGGTAGCGACGTGTTCAAAGCCTCCAAGAGCTTGACCGCAGCGGCGGCTTTCCTGCGCGACAGTGAAGAGACCGCCCGGAAATATTATTTACCTGATGGCCATCATGCCGGTCTGTTTGGCGTGGTGGGACTCTAACAAAATGACAGGAATAAATATGAGAATAATAGCTAAGATCCAAAAATGGCGACGCCAGCGAAGAAAAAAGTCGGCTCGACGAGCTGAAATAGAAGCAGAGATACGTCATATAGTAGAAATGCAAAGGCTCAATTCTGGAGTGGCTTGCGCTATGATAAATAAGGGGAGATGGCCAGCCAACTACGGGCCAGAAAAATATTTTGATTACGCTTGCGGAAAAAAGGCAATCCAAGAGCTACAACAAGAGCTACTAAATTTATAACCCAAAAAACGACAATGCACCTAATAAAACTTATCCAATTTTCCAAAGCATATGCCAGCCTCGACAAGGAAGTCCGTGAAGCCGTCAATGAGATCATCCAAGGCCAGTTTGAAAAGATGGAATTGGAAACCATTCACCAGATTATCGGACCGCTTGGCGGCCACTCGCCTGCATTGGATGCTAAGATCAATCAAGCGCTGGCTTACTACCGCTGCCGCAAGGCTTAACTCAACCCCAAAGGAGACAAAAACAAACAATGACTACACTCAGACTTAAAAAAAGACTCACAGAAATAATCAAGAGCGATACGTGCCTAGTGTACTTATGGGCTCCACTCTTGGCGCTGATTATCATGTGGTATATGCCGGTTGGATGGCTAATTATGATTGCCGCCACTTTTTATGATAAGGAACTACGCAAAGACGGTTGGCCTTACTGGATGATACTGGCTTACTGTATCGTCGCTACCATTCAGGTTCAGATAAATTTTCAAGTTAATACTCCGCTTGATTGAGTAACTGATCTTTTACCGCTTGCCTTGCGGCTTTACTCGGCACCGCTTGCAGTAGGCGGTACTCGAAGCTTTTGCGCATCTTATCAGCCCGCTTCCACTTGTGCTTGAGGTGTTGCATCCGGTACGGTTTTTGCTGGATCCATTGCCACTGTTTATCGGTCAGGTCGCTGCGGCCCTGATCGTACATTTGCAGGAGCATTTTTTCGATTGCCTGGCGATCTTTTGCAGCATCTACCAGTAGTGGCTCACCGATTTCACGCGCCTTTTCGATACGGCCCCGGTTACTTACCTTCAGGAAGCGTCCGAGCGTATTCTGTACGCCTGGCGCCTTTAGTCGCCGTTCTAATTCGGTAGTGGTCGTTTGGTTGAGCGATTTACGGTCGAAACGGTGGATTAACCCACCGCCAAGCTTATTCCAGACCCACTTCCACACTTGCGTATCATCGTCGTCACCAGTGAGCATTGCATCCTGTGTAACCACTGGAGAGTTGGTAAACGAGTCTTGCGGGTTCAGGCCCGACACATAGAAATTGTACAATCCACCAAGCACTTGAAGGAATGGATTTTCGGTAGGGAACTGATCACCGGCAAACTCCTTTAGCTCTTTAAGTGGAGTCGTGCTCTCTTCGATGGCTACTTGCATCAGCTTACGCGCCGCGCCGTGCATCCATTTATGCCCTTCAAACAGCGGCAAGCGCAGATACTTCACTTTTTGTTGCGCTTTGTCCTCCCAGCCTATTGGTACGATAATATAATTCGTTTTATCATATTCCGGCACAGACTTCATCTGTTCTTCGGCTTCATCGCCAGCCAGCCCCATCTCAGCCAGCATCATCACACCCGCCGGGCCAGCCACATATGTCAGGAAACTGACACCCACACTCCACGGATTGGTTGCCACCTTCTTCCCGAAGGAGCGAATGCCCTCCCGCGCCGCATTATAATACAGCCCGACCATCGTTTCCATGATTGGATTGCTTGACCCACGGTTTAAAAAGTCCGGCGAGCCCGCCCATTCACGGATCATTTCAGCCTTTCGGCCTTCTGGCATTGTCGGATGCTTTTGGTCGAGAAAACGCATACCCGCGATTTTCATGGTACGTTCGGCGATTTGCCCGGGAATAAAGATTGTATTCCAAGCCTTGCCAATTTTTTCAACCAGTGGCATCGCCTCCCCTTTACCCGCATGTGGATTGATTCCAAAGCGCAGCATCAATGCTTCCGAACCCGGCACCATCCCCATCTTTTCGCCCTTCGGTGTGGCCCGGCTGATGATTACGCCGCGCTCCAGAGCTTGCTCAGTATAGGGCGCCGCGCCCCCCAGAAAGCCCCGCGCCGCATCGGCCATTGAGCCGGGAATTAATGGTAAAATTTTACGTGCCCGAGCGTCCGGTAGCTGCATAATGGCCGCACCGATGTCACGCAAAAACGCCACTGGCACGAAGCCCGGATTGTTTTGGGTAAATAGTGCTTTGCTTATATTATTGGGAATTGTAAACAAGCCAAACACCCAATCATTCATTGATTGCGCAGAGTCAAAGAAATCCGCCACTTCACGCGGCACATAATACGCCTTTGTTTCACCCGCATCCTGATACTGTAGCGTACCCACTCGATCCCCGCTAATCACCCGTGGCTTACGCCGTTTACCGTCGAAGGTGTAGCTTGCCTCCTCGATAAAATCACTGCCCTGATCAAGCATCCCCTGAACCACTGCTTTTTTAGCTTGCTCACGCTTTGCCATCCGGATCAGCGCCATATCTTTTTGCAAGGTCGCCGTGACCGGATCTTTAATTTCTCCCAACCAGCCATTTTGCCGGTAGATACGACCCGCCTCATGGGAGCCAAAGTTAGACTCGATCAAATCACGGATCGACTCTGCCCGGCGATTCGGCTTTGCATCCAGCCCGCGCGAAAAGGTCACATACTGGTCACGCTCTAGCAAGATTTCAGTGGTTTCCGGGCTCAGTACCCCGGCTTTCATCAGCGGACTGATCACATTCTCCCGCCGCACTGCCGACCACTCTCGCCGCGCCGCCTCCAGCGCCTGCCACTGCTCATCACTCATACGCTTGCGTAGATGATCCAATTGCTCCGCCGAAGCCTTTGGATTTAAGCCCAGGGTATTGGCAATGTCTGCCCGATTATTGAAAACATGCTGGTGCAGGCTATACAGCGCCAGATCATTCAGCGATAGCCCCGCCTGCTTGATCGGCTTAAATACCCGCTCATTTACGCGGCGTAACATAAGCTCTACTCCACTATCTCTGTAGCGATAATCCCCCATCATCATCTTAGCCCGCGCAATTTCCGGCGAGCCCTTATCCAGATAGCTAAGTACGCGGCTTTGCTCCCGGAATAGCGCCCCCTGCACCCGGTTGAACGACTGCTTGAACGCCATCTTCGACATATCGGACTCATGTGCCCACTCTGCCTGCCGCTGCAACATTTCCTCCACATCCCGCATCCGCTTATCCTGTACATTGCCCGTAAGCATCAGTTCCTGGATCTGATCATACAGCCTGGAAAACTCCGGCTTATTCGCCCGGTAACGCATAAACGCATCGTAATACTTAGGCGCACGCTCCCGCAAGGCCGCCGGATTATTCAGCAAGATATTACCCATCTCGGCATACATCTCGATCGATGTTTTAAAATAATCCGGCATTGTCTTCATGCCGTGCCACCAGGCAATCGCACCCTCGGCCTCGGCCTTCAACTCTTCGATCCAGAACACCTGCCGCTTATTAATTTCCGCCTTCAGTAGTTCACGGTAATACTCCCGCTCACTTTTAGTCACCTTTGCCGGATCATTCTCCAACTTACGCAGGAAGGTAAACCACTTTGGCAGGTTTTCCCGCATCGCGGCCCGCACCAGCTCTTTCTTTTGCTCCGGCGTCAACCGTGCCACATAGTCATGCAGATCCGGGTCCATATCCCGCGCATTGGTATTATTCCACACATTAAGGATTTCCTCCGGGCTGATATCCGTCTTTACCGCATCCGGCGACAGTTCCGCAGCCGCTAGATCCTCAGCGGCCAGCCCTTTAGCCAGCCGCCGCAAGCGCTGCCGATCCTGATCCGTCAAGGTTTGTTGCGGCCCGATCTCCCACGGGTTAAGCTGGCTTTTTAAAAATTTCTTAGCGCTCTTAATGCGTCCCAGGATATTACCTCTCCCTTTAATCATCTTTTGCGGCAACCAGTCCACCAGGTGCATAATCTCATGGGCCAGCACTTTACTCGCGAGCACCGGTGGTTTACGCTTGGCCGCCGCCGTCGCTTCGCGCAACTGCTCCTCATACAACTGCTCCGCCAATTGCTGCACCTCCACATCCACCTGATCTTTATTTAACTGTGCCAGCGCCTGCGCCATCGACCGCTTGCGCATCTCAGCCTTTTCCTCATCGGAGACGAGTTGAAACAGATCCGTGCGCATCTCGATTTCACCCTGTCCGCCGCGCCCGTCCGTATGTCGAAACACTCCCAGCGCCCGGCCCTTCAGTGCCCGTATCTTTTCCACCACCTTTGGATACTTACCACCAAGCAGATCGCGGTACATCTGCACCATCTCCGGCATCTCAATCGGCAGTTCCGAGTAGTTGGGGTCATCCTTCGGAGCCACCGGAGCCTCCACCGTAGGCGCATCACCCAGCGGGCCTTGCTTAGTATTGTAGGCTTCGCCTTGTGGCTGCTCATACCCCTCTTCAGCAATACTACTGCGAGCTTGATCCAGTTCATCCTGTTGCGCCCGAGACTTTACTCTGGGTGTGACACGCTCGCCCTCCAGCGCATAGCCCTTTGGCATCGGCATTTGCGCCGCTTTTAAAACCGAAGCGGCAAAACTTTTGCGATGCTCCACCGCATCCGCAATATACTCCTGCGGGCTTGGCCCCATCGCAAACGGGTCATCCGGATCGACCGGCTCATACGGTGCGGCATCCACAAAATTATTATCCACATAGACCGACTCTGCCAGCGGCAGCACCAGCCGATCCTCCCCTTGCAGTACTATTTCGCCCTGATCTGGCAGTAGCTCCACCACTTCCAAGCGTTCACCCTTTACCTGGATCGACTCGCCGACTCGCAAGCTAGAGAGCGGCACCGCATCCGTGGCCGCCTGCGCCAGCGTACGCCCCTTGTTTTCCATCAGCGCAGCGTACAGCTTGCCCTCATGCTCCAGCTTATCCATCCGCGCCGCCACCTTTGGTCGATCCTCTGCGGCCTTAGCCAATGCCCGCCACAACTCATCTGGTGATTCAAACTTAGTGCCAAAACTATCATTCAATTCACCGATCAAGGTATCTACCGGACGCCCCCCCTTATTGCGTAACATCCGCAGCACACCCTGCCCCATTGTTTCGGCATACCCATCATACTCACCACCAGAGCGATCGATTGGCGGACGAATACCGCCCAGCTCATTCACATAGTCGATCACATCCCACTCACCATCTGCCCGCGGTGGAATCTTAAACGACGCCTTTGTTTTAGTCGCTTGCGGCTCTGGCTCCACCTGTGTAGGCCCTACCGCCCCAGCAGACTGTTGGCCCAATTGTGGCTCGACCTGCGTCTCTGCCACCGCCTCGGCCGCAGCGATAGGTGCCTGTGAAGCTTGCGCTACCTTACCCGCCGCCGTCAGCCCGCCACGCGCCGAAGCGCCGAGAATGCCACCGACAAATAGCTCAGTAACGCGCTGCTTAATGGTCTGCCAATTGACCGTATCGCGGCCATCCTGCAAAATATGTTTACCCAGTTCGTCGAGCACCTGACCTTGTGCCATCTCAGGCAATCCCTCCGCCGCAAAGCCCTTCAATAGTTCGCGGCGGATACTCGGATCAGCCAGCTTTTTCAATACATCCTTTGTCGGTCCCTGTAATTTGCGCGTGATCAGTTTAAGTGGGCCATATTCCAGTGCCCCCCCGATCACCGAGTACAGCCCTGCCATCATCTCGGTACGGCCGCGCTCCTCATCATTCATCTGGTGCAGCGGCTTACCCATACTTGCCTCTGCATCCTGTAGCGCCTCATCATACATTTGCGGCACGAGTCCGGTGCCCAGCGTCGCCATTTGCCCGACGAGCTGCACCGCACCCTCTAGTAACATTCCCTCCAGGCTATTGCGATACTCAGGATCTTCGCCATACACCTGGCCCGCCACCGTATGGATCTCTTTGGCAAATGCAGAGATAGCCTCCGGGCGTAGCTGCACCTCAGCCCGTGCGCCCCGTGGCGTAGCGGTGCCGAGTGGCAAGGTGCGCACACTCTCTTGCGCCACCTTACTGCCGATCTCAATCGCGCCCCGCAACATGGAAGCGTCCAGTCGCGCCGCAGCGGATGCAATCGTGGCCAGGCGCTTCTTAAAAAATCCAGATCCCTGCTCCGGCCGCTCGACCAGATCACCCCGTCCGTGCGCTTGAGCAATATCGGTTAAATCCGCATGATAAGCCTGTGGCAACGCATCCAGATCCCGCTCTCCAGACTGAAGTGCCTCCCACTGGCGTTCGACCTCCGGCGCATACAAACGGCGCGTCACCGGCACTGTATTAGTGGCCGGCACATCCGCATCCATCCCCGTCGAGCCACCCTGCCAGCGCTTGCGCCCCGTATCAATCTGCACCTGCTCAGAGTGCTTGGCATACCAAGCTTGCTTGACCGCCGCCAGGTGCGCATCATCCAAGCGGTTTAAATCCTGCGCCAGCCCAGGATCCCCCCGTACTGCCGTGCGCAACGCTTCATCCAGTGCGCCATAGGCCTCTTGCGAATTACTAAATACTTGCATGTTTAATTACAGTCCGAGCCGTTTAAGTACACTTTCCTGAACCGCCTCCATATCCACCGCTTGAGCCGGTGCTTCAGCCGGGGCCGCGCCATTTTCAGACTGACTTTTTTCCCAATAGGCCCGTGCATCTTCAGCAGTTGCCTGCCGTCGGCGCAGTGTGCCAAACTGATCGATCGGCTCTTCAATTGAATCCATATACAGCGCCGCCAGGGCATAATCGCCCTGCTGCAATGCCTGTAAAAAAGCGGCATGATTGCGCTGCGTAGCGGTAGGCTTAGGCGCGGCGGGAGCGGTGCCCATCTTGAGCACATCATCGGCGGCGTCGAACTGGCCCATACGGTTAAAATCGATAGCGGCCTCCAGTGCGGGATTGCGCTGCATAACGGTGCCAGTGCCGGGGTATTGCGCTTCGAGTACATCGGCGCGGCGGTTGCCGATATAGCCCTGCAGCATCGCCTCCTGTTCCGCCTGCTGGCGGGCAGCAGCATCACTGGCAAGATCCTTTTCCAGATCGTAGCGGTTGCGCTGCATATTCTGCTCCATTTGCTGGCCCAGTAGCGTGCGATTGCGGTATTGCTGGGTACGCTCTGTGCGGGCCATCGGCCCTTGACTGATCGTTTCAGTGAGACCCGCCACTCCGCCCATTTGCTGGCCCTGGGTACTATTGTGCCACTGTGCTAGGCGCTTAGGATCACGCCCACTCAGCGCAGCGGTGAGTACATCGGTCGGTACGTTTACACCAGTCACTGTGCGAGACGTCGCCTGAGCAGTATCGCGTGCGGTTGCGGATGGATAGCGGGATAAGGGTCTGTAGGGAGGCATCGTGGGTAGGGGTTAAAGGTTAGGTAACAGAGTATTAATAGGTAAAAAAAGTAAAGCTATCGATTGAGGCATCCGATGGATCGTTTTGTGTAACGTGGGTGGCACTAGCCGAGGCAGTCGATGGACTTACCGTGTAACTACCCAGACCGTCACCTTGCGCGTTTGCTTCACATTCACATACAAAGTGCGCACCACTTATTTGAGCATAGCCGAGTTTAACCTCTTTGTCGTAAGCACTTGAATCCGTGCGATTAGTGGCAGAGTACAAATAAACCTTTGATCCGGTATAATCATTTACCGATCTTTTGAGCGCATTAAACACTATATTAACGCCGGGCGCTACCCCATAGCCCACAAAATTACTTTCGCTTGAAATTGCGCCATCATAGAACCGATAAATAGTAACTATATCAAATCGAAGATCTCCATTATCCTTGTAAATCGTCTTGGATACACTCAAATCATCAACTCTGGACTGCGGCTCATAACGACTAAGACCATCGACATTTAAACTACTGGAAGTCCCGTTGAGCGTAGCATTTAGTTGATAAAAATTAAAAAACAATTTTGCCGCATTGATCTGTGAGGTATCAATCTGTGCCTGAGTCGGCCCACCGGTATCATCCGCATTATATCCGCCCAAAGTTGTCCATCGAGTATAACTGCCGATATCAATCGCGGTTGACTCAAATATCCAGGCAAACTTATTGGCAGTCGGCATAGCAATTAGGTAACTTCGGTGAGTTCACCGGTGAGGATAGTGGTGGTGTAGATATACTGGCCATTGATGACCAGGGTAATTTCACGCGGCCCGGCGGCCTTATTCACACCATTGGAATCCAGCGTATTAGAGCCGGTGCCCGTGGCGTATTGCTCAATATCACCGGCGAGGGTCTGGGTAATGCGGGCATAGCGGCGATTGCCTTTGCGGGCCAGCGCCACTACACCGATGGTAAAGGAGCGCTCGGCCTTGCCGCTCGGGTAGCTAATCTCACTCACTGCCGGTACTCCGGCAGTGGTGGTGGTGCGGTGCTTAATCGTGGCAGTCGCCGCTGAGGGTGTGCCACCCGCCCGGCCCAGGGTAACCGACACTTCCAGATAGATATGCACGTAGGTGATGCCATCACTACCGGGGAAGTTATACGTGGTTACATTGCTGACGGCCGTGGCAGTGGCGGAAATATCATCCGTCACATCAATCGTGCCACCCTTAATCGTGATCTTAGGCGCACCCGCAGGCACCACCAGGAAGCCATTTGCATCCGTATCATAGACATCGTTTACAGAAATGCTAAAATCGGCCGTACCATCCGGCTCCACATCGCGCCCGTCGGGATCTTCGCCGCTATCCGCGCTGGATAAGGCACTGGTCAGTTGCTCGATCGGACTGTACGTAGCGTTGATCGCATAGTAAGTCACCGTATCGACCACAAAGGACACAGTGGCATTGGCCTTAGCATCGTCGTCGTCAAAAATCCAGAACCTTGCCACCAGATCCGT
>Ga0208644_1001100_pt1 | contig 23215 bp, 10 predicted proteins | sample VirMetDEL_Nov_18_FD_184517 | JGI IMG/M metagenome (GOLD analysis project Ga0208644, IMG submission 184517) | Aqueous microbial communities from the Delaware River and Bay under freshwater to marine salinity gradient to study organic matter... | ecosystem: Environmental > Aquatic > Marine >...
CAATGTCTGCATTAGAATTTGTAAACACTGTCTGGCCAATGGCTCTTGGATTTATTACCTTGGTAATTGTTCTAGCGAAAATGCACTCTGACATTGAAACCATAAAAGAAAAAATCAGGGTGCTTTTTGATCTCTGGAACAACAAGAGTTAATCATGACTGAAGATCGATTGCGGCGTATTGAAAACAAACTTGATCAACTGGCTGATGCTATGGCTGTAATAGCCAGAATGGATGAAAAGCTTATTGGTATTAACACCAGAATTGATCGACATGAAGAAAGATTAAATGGTCATTCAAAAGCTATTGATCAGACTAGAGAAGAATTAATATCTGGCTCTAGCTTAAACTCTTTACTAGAAAAAGCGTTTTGGCTAAGTGCTGGCGTATTGTTAGCTGCGGCTGTCAAATACAGTGGGTTTTAATTAAAAATAATGATCAAAGACTTAATCGCGCCAATCGCTGGTTTGCTCGACAAATTTGTCGAAGATAAAGATCAAAAAAATGCTTTGGCGCATGAAATTGCAACAATGTCTGAAAAGTACGCGCAAGAAAGTGTGCTAGCCCAACTAGCAGTAAACAAAACTGAAGCATCAAGCTCAAGCCTGTTTGTCTCTGGTTGGCGACCTGCCGTTGGATGGGTATGTGTGCTAGGCATGGCTGGCAACTTCATCGTCACGCCATTTGCCAATTTTGCGCTTGGATTGGCTGGAATGGACATTACTATCCCACTGGTGCCGCTGGACACTATGATGCCAGTATTGATTGGAATGCTAGGTTTGGGTTCGCTGAGAACCTACGAAAAGTCTCTCGGAGTTCATCGCAAATGATGGAGTTGATAAGATTTGGATCATTTAAAGATCGAACGATTGGGAGGTTAACTTACAATGACGAGCAGTTTTACACAGTGGAAAAACCGTGGATCGGTAATCAACAAAATATTAGTTGCATACCGGAAGGTTATTACAAACTTGTCCGTGTTAATTCCCCGAGATTCGGAGCAGACACATGGGAAGTTGCGAACGTTACTGGTCGTAGCCACATACTCATTCATGTTGCCAATACTAGCGCTGACGTTATTGGTTGTATTGGCCTTGGCATGGGTTTATTCCCGCAGTTGCAAGGCGTATCAAACAGTAAACAAGCGATTGAAAACTTTTACCTTATGACTGTTAATAAAACAGAAGAAGAACTTATTATAAAAAACGGCGTTCTTGGCTGACTTAAAAGACTAGTAGGTAATGTATGCCGCTTAAAAAACTACAATTAAAGGCAGGGATAAACCGAGAAAACACTCGCTATACTAGTGAAGGTGGTTGGTACGATTGCGATAAAATAAGGTTCCGTCAAGGTACGCCAGAAAAGATAGGTGGGTGGCAGCGTATATCAAGCACTACTTTTTTGGGAGTGTGCCGTTCTCTATGGAACTGGGTAACCCTTGGTAGTCAAAATTTAATTGGTGTAGGGACTAATCTAAAGTTTTACATAGAAAATGGTGGGGCGTACAACGATATAACGCCGTTACGGGCAACTGTAGTACTAACTAACCCTTTTGAGACCACTAGCGGGTCACCCATAGTAGAAGTTACAGACGCAAATGGAGGGTACACTGACGGAGATTTTGTTACTTTTAGTGGGGCAACTGCCGTAGGGGGTTTAACACTTAATGCAGAATATCAACTAGTTGAGACTACCACACCTAATGTTTATACCATAGATGCCGGTGTTAATGCAGGGTCAAGTGCTATTGGTGGGGGTACAGTAACCGCAGCATACCAAATAAACACCGGCCCTGCATTTGTTGTTCCTTTAACAGGTTGGGGGGCTAGTAGCTGGAGTTCAGGAACGTGGGGTGTTGGTGCTACATCTACTGACTCTATTCGCATCTGGAGTCAAGCTAACTTTGGGGAAGATTTAATTTTTGGGCCTCGTGGTGGAGGTATATATTTGTGGGATGCTACGTTAGGATTAAATACAAGAGCGGTACCTTTATCAGGCACAGGGGTACCCACGTCCCAAAAATTAATATTGGTGTCGGATATTAACAGGTTCGTCTTTGCTTTTGGTGCTAACGAACTTGCTTCCTCCACAGTTAACCCCATGTTGGTGCGTTGGTCAGATCAAGAAGATGCTACTAATTGGTCGCCTTCTGCTACTAATCAAGCAGGGGATCTAGTGTTGTCCAACGGAACCCAGATTATAGCTGCTAAACAATCTCGACAAGAAGTATTAGTGTGGTCAGATTCCGCATTGTATTCCATGCAATACGTAGGCGCACCCGCTGTTTGGTCAGCGCAACTTGTGGGGGAAAACATATCTATTGCAAGTCAAAACGCGGTAGCTTACGCCAATGGTGTAGCTTACTGGATGGGCAAAGATAAATTTTATATGTACGATGGGCGCACGCAATCCTTACCCTGTGACCTTCGTAAGTTCATATTTAATAACTTTAACGAAGACCAATACGAACAAGTATTTGCTGGCACAAACGAGTCTTACCACGAAATTTGGTGGTGGTACTGCTCTAAAAATTCTAATATATCAGACAGATACGTAGTGTATAACTACATGGGACAAGTATGGTACTACGGAACTATGAACCGTACCGCATGGCTTGATTCTGGGCTAAGGCTATACCCGCTAGGCGCTACATACAATAACAACTTAGTCAACCACGAACAAGGTGTTGACGACAACGAAACTAGCACTCCCACGGCTATCGCTGCGTATGTGTCTTCCGCACAGTTTGATTTAGAAGATGGGCACCAATTCGCTTTTATATGGCGTATATTACCAGATATAACATTTGATGGGTCTGAAGTAAGTAACCCTAGCGTTGTCATGACTCTGTTGCCAATGCAAAATTCTGGTTCTGGATACAACACACCTGCTTCTGTGGGGGGCGATAATAGCGCAGGTATAACTCGAACTGCTACGCTGCCTATAGAACAGTTTACAGGGCAAGTATTCACTAGAGTACGTGGACGGCAATTAGCTATAAAAGTAGAATCTAGCGGACTTGGGGTTACTTGGCAGCTAGGCACTCCCCGTATCGACATGCGCTCAGATGGGAGGCGGTAATGGCTTTAATCATTACTTCCGAAGAAAACCTTAACCCGCTTGCCCCCCCTGCGTTGCCCCAAGCAACCGAGCAATATAGTCGGCAGTACCAAGACCAACTTAACAACATCCTACGATTGTACTTTAATCGGATTACTGCTTTACAACAGCAGTTGGATTGGGCGCAGCCCGTTGACTATATTGACTTTGCGCTTACAAATGCTTCGTCCCACCAGACCGGGCGACTTGACTGGGACTCGAACGACGCGACTCTTGAACTCGACATGGAGTACGGAGTTGTACAACAAATTGGACAAGAGACCTACGCCCGAGTACAGAACAGCACGGGGGTAACGATCCCCAACGGCACGCTAGTTGGGTTTGCTGGTGCAGTCGATAACGCGCTTAAAGTAGCCCCGTACTTGGCTGATGGCTCACAGCCCTCCCTGTATATCTTGGGGGTTATGACCCATGATTTGCCCGATACCAACCAGCGCGGATATTGCACCGTTTGGGGTTTCGTTCGGGACGTGAATACCAGCGCATTTACCCAAGGCGACGTCTTGTATGCGTCTCCTACCGTTGCTGGCGCGTTCACAAACGTCAAGCCGACTGCACCAAACAACGTCATCCCTGTTGCGGCGGTGGTTAAAGTCGGGACGACGGACGGGCTTATCTTTGTTCGCCCGACCATCTCTCAGCAGGAGAACTACGGCACGTTCAATCGAACAACCAACTACGTCGCTGCCGCAGCAAACACGGCGTATGCCATTCCTTTTACAACAGCCTCAGTCAATAACGGGGTAAGCATCGGGTCGCCAACCTCTCGAATTGTTGTGGGGCAGTCGGGGTACTACGACATTTCGTGTACGTTGCAATACACAAGCACCAACGCTGCTAAAAAAGACGCTTACGCTTGGATACGCAAGAACGGGGTAGACATAACTCAGTCTTCACGGATTGTGAGCTTGAACTTAACCAACGGCTATAGCCCTATACTTATTTCAGAGGCGGTGTCTCTTGCAGCAAATGACTATATTGAGATCATGTTTGCGACGACGGATATCGCGCTAAGTATCGTTGCGGCTCCTGCCACTGCCTTTGCTCCGGGGTCTCCTGCGGCTAACTTGATCGTTACGCAGGTACAATTGTAATTTACTATTTTTATACTGAGCAGGTTTTATTTACGGGAACGGCAATATGGAATTTAAATTTAAAGCTTGCCTCCTTACCCCTGCTAAGTTAGCGGCTAAAAGGTAAACACGTATGCCAAGATCAGAAGAAGTACGAGAAACACCGGCTAAGTTAAAAGCCGATGCCGATGCTAAAGCCAAAGCTGAAGCCGATGCTAAAGCCAAAGCCGATGCCGATGCTAAAGCCAAAGCTGAAGCCGATGCTAAAGCCAAAGCTGAAGCCGATGCTAAAGCCAAAGCCGATGCCGATGCTAAAGCCAAAGCTGAAGCCGAAGAGTATTTTGCTAATATTGCCCCTGACGAGGAAGGAGCACCTTCGGGGTCTTCTATGTCTAAAGAAGATAAAGCTAGGGCAGAGGCTTTATATAAGCGAGGTTTAGACGTAGGGTTCGACGCCGTTGAATACAGCAATAGAATGCGGGAAAAACTTGGGCAACCCCCGCTTGATAGAGACACTATCTTAGCGAACAGTTTAGCCGAACAAGATGCCAGACAACAATGGGCGGAGGACAACCCAGAATTTGATCTAGCTATTTGGTATCGACAACAGCAAACAGACCCCGAGCTAAAGGCCAAGTTAGCACAAGAAAGAGACAACTTAGAAGGTCATTATGACCCCAACTTTGAAAGTTACCCGCAACTGGACGTGTATGTAAAGCCCTTCATTGACAAAGTTAAAGAATCAAACGCTAGTATTGGCGCTACCCTTAGTTCCCCCTTAAAAATAGACTACCCTTACAATTACGACGCTACAACGTTGTACATGAAAGTTCCCCCCACAATTGGCAACTACGACATAACGCAGGGGTTTTCTGGAGAAGAACGCGCTAAGTATAGATATTTAAACAGCCACGGTACATTTATAGATACTAGTGAAGGTAGGGGTGGAGTAGGCGAATACACAATGATGTGGATAGCTAACCCCCCGGAACAAAGCGACTGGGCGCAGTTTATAACCAACCCAGTAATCAATATTGTAGCTGCGTTAATCCCCGGCGGTGCGCAGGTTGTAGCTCTTGCTAAAGCTGCTTCAGGGATGACCATGCACGCTAGCGATTGGTTCGCCGCTGCTGGTGGGTACGATGTTGTCGCTACCAAATTTGCAGACTTTGCCGAAGGGTTTGGAGAAATTGTTGGCGCTGCTGTTGGTGGGGCAGATACAGCTTTAGGTAGGTTTACAGCAGAAGCGGTAGCAAGAGGCACTACAAATGCCATATCTGCGGTAATAACAGATCAAGACCCCCTTGATGCATTTTTGATGGGGGGTATCGACGTTGGTGTTGGAAGAGTACTTGGAGAAGTTAATAGGCTAACTGATGGAGCGTTAGACAAATTAGAAGAATTAGGGGGGTTTACCAAAGATACTAGAGAGTACGACGCAGATGGCAATGTAATAAAAGGGTCAGCACCCGTAGCAGTAGGTAAAATAACTAGAAACTTAATACAAGAAGCTATAGCGTCACAGCTAGCCACGGGAGAAATTGACCCACAACGTATGGCAAACATAATATCTACTGCGGTAGTAACTACTGAAGCGGTAAAAGGGCTTACGGGGGAAACATTATCCCCTAAAGGCATAAGTATACTTACTAGTTCTATACAAAGTAGCGTAAACGCGGCTATTACTGGGGGCAATGTATCAGACGCCTTCCTAAGAACCCTTGCCATTCAAGTTGAGCGTGTAGTAAGAAAGTCTCTTCACGAGGGCACGTTTGCAGAAGACGCGTCATCTGCATGGGATCGCGCTACGGGAACGTACGACACCTTGTCTGAGCAAGAGGATCTGGCTAAAGCAGCGGCAGAAAAAAATACAGCGGCAGCAAATGAAATAAATGCAATAAACAAAGCAATAACAGATGAAGCAACTGAATTAGATCGACTTACAAAAGTAAAAAGCGACTTACTCGCTGCGGCTGGCGGGTCAATTAATAATATGACTGACGAACAAATTAATGCCTATGCCGATGCCAATGCCGCCGCTGCAACGTACGAAGCCGACTTTAAAGACCGAGTAAACAACGACTACACCCCTAGGCTAGTGTCCGCTAGTGAAGTGTATGAAACGTCTAAAACAGAATACAACACAGCCAAAGATGCGTACGAGGAAGCATACAGCACTTTGTCGGAACTCACACAACAATTTGACGACTCTATAAAAGACGAATTACCAGAAATAGCCCAAGCTACGGCTACAAACATTAACCCTAACTTTGACCCTACGTTTTACGCAAAGCAAAACGGTATAGACGAAAGCGAAGCGTACCAACATTACATGTCTACCGGATTGTATAACAACTTACCGGGTAACCAAGATCAAGCGGAACTTAAATTTAACAACGAAATATGGGGCGAAATAACTACTTGGGCCAACGCACGGGGTATTGATGCTTCTAAGTTTGACAAAGAACAGCGTGCTTTCCTCGTATCAGAAATGCAAAAAGCAAAAGATTTATCGTTACCTACAGAAGAAATATCTAGGGCGCTAGATCTTGGTATAGTAGTTAGTACCTTTGACGACGCTGCAAACCTGACTGCCACTGCTATAACTAATAAGTTACTAACAGATGCTGGGTTCCCCCCTCAAGAAATAGGAGTTCCTTTAAACATGGATTCCTATGCAGTACTTGTAAAAAATACTGTTAACAATCAACCCCGGCAAGATATAGATGGGGAATTTACAACAGGTGCTGTTTTTGTCCCTAATATGGAGACAGGTAAATTAGAGTGGACTAACCCTCAAGATGTAGTAACTACAACTTGGGATAAAGAAAGAGCAGAATTTATATACAACGTTTTTAAGGATAGTACTAGCCCCCCTGAAGCATACGATATATTCGGCAATAGACTACCAAAAGATTACGGAGTAATAAACATATACGAACCTACAGGACTAGAGTATTTAAAGGAAAACAATCCAGAAGCCTATTTAGCAACTATAGCGCAAATGGATGAGACGACAGCAGCAGAAAACGAAGTAGACCCTTGGTGGGTACAAGCCGCAAAACAGGTTATAGCGCAACAAGACAGATTTATAAAAGCTGGGGGAGGATCATCTGGGGGCCTAGAAGGTCTTGCTACTGTATGGTCTGCTACATTAGGCGTGATAAAAGATATATCCACAGGTGTCGTTGCCGCGTTTGGCGTAGATAATCCTGTAGGTACTGATTTCTACGCGGGGTTAGAAAACTTAATTGAATTTGCAGATAGCAAACTTCCAGAAGAAATTGCGGCTAACACCGACAAAATGTATAAGCTCATGTCAAGTGGAGAAGGCATTTTAGGCACGGCTGAAGCTATTTTTGGGTCTGTAACCCAATTCCCCCACGAGTTTCTTACTCAGTTAATAATGAAAGAGGGGCTGCAAGAAATAATTCCCTTAATAATAAGTCGTGGGTCATCAGCGATGGCGACTTCTTCGGCAAAAACAGCAGGGTATGCCACAGACGTAGCTAAGATAATTGGTAGTAGGGTAGGGTTAAGTGCCGGAGCAATAACAGACGTAGCCGAAAGTTATGGTGGTTCTTACAGTTCGGCTTATACCGACGCGTTAGCAGTGGCTAAAAAATCTGGCCTAAGCGGTATGCAAGCGGAGGAAAAAGCACATGAAATAGCAGCTACTACGGCATTTTCCGCAGCGGTATTCGCAGTAGTGAGTATGGGTGTTGGAGGCATGGCACTAGAGAAATTATTTCTGGGAACACCAAAAGGAGAAGTAGCTGGGATATTTGATGAGATTGTTCGCCGCATAAACAACGGTATTGATGTTTTTAAAAAAGAAGGGCGAAGCGAATTTTTGGAAGAAGGTGCCACAGCGGGTGTTTTTGAAGGGCTGGTTTACGAATTAGACCCTACTAGAGATGTTGTGGGTAATGTAGCTTTAAATTCTTTTGTTGCGTACATAGTTGCGGGGCCAGTAACAGGGGCTACAGCCCTTACAGAAGGAGGACTTAATGTTATATCTACTCCGGGGGAAAGACTAGCATCGTTTTTGGAGCGGTATAACCCTAAAGTAAACCTTATAATGAACGACAGTGAAGCTTCTTTAGAAGATATGGAAACCGCTCTTTCAGAAATCGGCGTAAGTGGTGTCGTACAGATTGATTTAATGGACAGAAAGTACGACTCTATATTTACAAGTAGTGCCGAAGCTACTAATGCTTTTAATTCTGCTGGACTGCCAGCCACGCAAGCCGACATAGAAGCAATGGTCGGTAGAACAGATGAAGGTTTTGACTTAGACGCAGCGTTGGTTACTTATTGGGCAGATACACGGGGTACTGTTGATGATACTGACGGAGATGGCATAAACAACGAAAACGACTACGCTCCTAATGACCCAACAGAAGCAGGTAACACTACTGCTCAACAAGAATGGGATAGAGCTATGGAGCAAGCTGCTGCCGAACAAGCTGCTGCCGAACAAGCTGCTGCCGACGCCGAAATTGCCCAAGCCGAAGCTGATAGATTGGCTGCCGAAGCTGCCGAAGCTGCCGAAGCTGCTGAAAAAGCTGAAGCCGAAGCCATAGCTGAAGCTGCACAAGCCGAAGCTGATAGATTAGCTGCCATAGCCGCCGAACAAGCTGCTGCCGAACAAGCTGCTGCCGAAGCTGCACAAGCTGCTGCCGAACAAGCTGCTGCCGAAGCTGCACAAGCTGCTGCCGAAGCTGCACAAGCTGCTGCCGAACAAGCTGCTGCCGAACAAGCTGCTGCCGAACAAGCTGCTGCCGAACAAGCTGCTGCCGAACAAGCTGCCGAAGCTGCACAAGCTGAAGCGGATAGATTAGCTGTTCTAGCTGCTGAACAAGCCGAAACCGAACAAGCCGAAGCTGCCCAAGCTGCTGCCGAAGCTGCACAAGCCGAAGCTGATAGGTTAGCTGCCGAAGCTGCACAAGCCGAAGCTGATAGGTTAGCTGCCGAAGCTGCACAAGCCGAAGCTGATAGGTTAGCCGCCGAAGCTGCACAAGCCGAAGCTGATAGGTTAGCTGCCGAAGCTGCACAAGCCGAAGCTGATAGGTTAGCCGCCGAGCAAGCTGCTGCCGAAGCGGCACAAGCCGAAGAAGTTGATACCGTAGTTGACACTGAGAGTGGTGCCTTTGAAGCCGCATTATCTGATGTCGAAGCTAGTATTTTAACCAAGATACAGGAGAACGAAGATGCTGGTATGGACAGGGATACCGCACTCTCCACTGCTATTGCTGACGTATCTACAGAACTAGGTTTAGCTAAAGAAGATTTACTTACTGCTATTGGTACTACCGAAACAGATTTGGCTGCTAAATTTGAAGCTGGTCTTGCTGACCTATCCACTGAACTAGCCAGTGTATCCGCTCTCATAGGTAAACCTGCTAGCGAAGTAACACAAGCGGATATAGACGCTTATACGGATATATTGGCTAATATAGAAGCAGGGTCGGACACGAATCCAACTGTTTTCACAGAGGAACAATTACAGTATGATGTAAATAACGACGGAGTAGTTGACGCCGCCGATAAAGCTATGGTAGAGCAGGCTTTTGGGGGGCAAGATGTATCTCTAGGGGGTAAGTTTGCTGCTACTGGGCTTTACGCAACTCAAGCAGAATATAACCGGCAACTACAAGAACAGGCAGATGCCCAATTTGAACAACAACAAGCGGAACAAGCGGCCGCGCAAGAACAACAACAAGAACAACAACGAGCAATGCAGCAACAAATGCAGCAACAAATGGCGCAGCAAGCTGCTGAAAGCAAGTTTAGAGAGTTTACAGGTCTTTTAGGGGACGCTCAGGACTTGTCGGGGAGACAAGTAAAAACTTCTCCCGTCGAACTTGCCGATATAAAGTATTTGTATGATTTTAGTAGCGTATTTGCTAACCCTAAACAAGAAGGGTTATTTGCCGGGCCTTACGGGGAGTACGAACAAAAAGATATGCCTATGGCGGCAGCCTCTGGCGGACTAATAGAGACTGAAAACGATAGATTTTTAAGACTAATTCGAGGAAAGTAACATGGGCTTTTGGTCAGATTTTGTAGAAGCAGGCAAAGATGCGGCGGGAGATTTTGCATCTAATGTTGGAGGTTTCCTTACTTCCAAAGAAGGTATAACTGAACTAGGTAAACTAGGGCTTGGGTACCTAGTTGACAAATCTGGTATAAATAATCCCCAGAAACCGCCCGTTGGTTACCAAGGTAAAATACCGGAATTATCCGCCGTACGGGAACGCGTACCTATGGACGCCCAAGCTGATTTGGGCCGTGTGCCGGGTAGTGCAGGGCGTAGGTATTTTTCTGACACCCAGTATGCACAACGCCCTAGCGGTGGAGCGCCTACAATGGCCCAAGCTAGAGCCACAGCACAACAGCAAGCGGCGGCGTTTGCAAACCAGAACCGAACTGCGGCTAACCCTAATGTCAACCCTGATATTAACCCTGATATTAACCCTGATATTAACCCCAATGTCGGTTTAGCTGCCGGGGGTATCGCCTCTGCTTACAACCGCCCCCATAACGGGTACTACTTAGGTGGTGCTACTGACGGTATGGCAGATGAAGTACGCGCCAATATCGATGGTACCCAAGAAGCTCGCCTTAGTGATGGTGAATTTGTTATTCCTGCGGACGTAGTAAGTCATTTAGGTAACGGTAACTCTGACGCAGGGGCTAAACAGTTACATAGTATGATGAGTAACGTACGCAAAGAACGCACTGGCAACCCAGAGCAGGGTAAACAGATAGACCCTAACAAGTTTATGCCAAACATGGCCTCTGGCGGTGCAGTAGGGTACAACTACGGCGGTGCGATTAAAACTAATTTTCCAAACGGTGGAGAAGTTACAGGAGATACTGGCGTTGCAACAGGTACTACGGATGCTTTTCAGCCTCAAGATTTAGGTACTGAGTCTTCGCTGTCTAACTGGGCTGGCGACTATGTAACAAACATGCTAGGTAAAGGCCGAGCACTAGGCGAACAAGGTTACCAAGAGTACCAAGGGCCACTTACTGCTGGAGCTAGTAACTTACAGAGCCAAGCATTTGCAGGGATAGGCGCGTTACAGACCCCCCAAGGGATGGGTGTCTATACCCCTCAGACTTTCGGCGCGGAACAAGCACAGCAAGGTATGAACCCTTACCTAATGGCAGCGCTTAACCCACAATTAGCAGAAGCTCGTAGGCAATCGGAAATAGACCGTATAGCTAATGCGGGACGCATGACTCAAGCCGGTGCCTTTGGTGGTTCTAGGCAAGCTCTTATGGACATGGAAAACCAACGTAATCTACAGACAAATCTAGCAGACATTACAGGTAAAGGTTACGCTTCTGCTTACGACCGCGCACGAGAACAATTTAACCTAGAGCAAAATCGTGCTATGGAAGCCCAAGCCGCAACTAACCAGTACGGGTTTGATGTACTAGGTGGGTATGGTAAAGCTGGCGAAACCCAACGAGGTATAGCATCTGAAGGAATTGCAGCAGACTACGCTCAATTTAAAGAAGAACGCGACTTCCCGTACAAACAAGTACAGTATATGCAGTCATTACTCCAAGGTATGCCTCTTGCAGCACAGTCAACAACATACTCTGAACCTAGCAAACTGTCTAATATATTAGAAGGTTCAGAAGGGCTAAGTAAGTTATGGAAGGATTATGTCTCAAAAACAGGTGGTGGTACCTAGTAAACCACAGCAGTTGTACCCCTAACGTATATAGATATTAATTTTAGGAGATACTAATGTATCAAGCAGGCGGCATAGACAAATTAATAAGCCAGAAAGTAGATGCTTTTCGGAGGAACCCAGAGGCATTGACTCAACAAGCTCAAATATCTGGAGACCTAATTGCGGCTATTGCCGACCAGAAACTAAAAAAAGAGAAAATGGAGGCCCAAAGACAAGTAGCGCTTATGGCCCAACAAAACCCTAATACCATAGTTGCGCAAAACGAACAAGCATTAGCCGCTATGAGTAGAGACGATATGGTCAAACAGACTGCGGGAATCCTTGGGGAGCGCCAAAAAGCAGCGCAACAAAAACAACAGGTTATGGGTATCCCTCCCCAACAATCCCAAGGCCAGCGCCCCCCTATGCCCCAAGGTGCTCCATCACAAGGTATTGCTGGGCAACCACGTCCTAATATGCAAAGTATGGCCGGTGGTGGGATCGTTGGGTACTATGCAGGAGAGAGAGTAAGGACTCCTACTAAAGAGGATATAGCAAAGCTGCCTACATACTCCGAAGAAGACAGTAAGAGATGGACGCAGCAAACCGCTGCCGACAATAGGCTAAGAGCAAAACTAGCCGAACTGGGTATTACAGCAGAGAAGTGGGCTACTTTTAGTGACGCAGATAAGAAAAATGCTGTAGCTGCTATGGGCGTAACAACATTTGTTGATAAGGCTATTGAGGGAGTTGGGGATTTTCTTTCTCAGTCTACGAGCAGAGTAGTAGAACCCTTCACCGCTGCAACTAGAGGAGTAACTGAAAGCCCAACTGGCATAGCTCTAGGACTTTCAGAACCGGGCGCTGAAAGTGCCAGAGCAGCAGAAGCTAAAGCCGAAGCTGCACGAGCCGAAGCCAAAGCTCAACAACGTACGCCCGAAACTGTTGGAGGTGTAGAATCTCTCCTAGCAAGGGACAGCCAAAAACCCGCTGTCGGCGTCGGCCCCGGAGTGCTAAAAGAAGAAGCACCATTAGGCGAATTTGAATCGCTTCTGGAAGCTTCGCGTAGACCAGTACCCTTAGTACCCCTTGGTAAACCACAGGGTGCAATGCCCTCTGCCCCCGCTGCCCCCGTTGCTATGCCTTCCGGTGGTGGGGCACTAACCCCCGCTGCGCTAAAAGCTAGAGAAGCTGCCCCTGCTGGTGGACTAGGCTCTATAGAAATAGGCACACCGCCCAATTTTCCTCAAACAAAAGTAAGTGATGCAGTTGATCCAAGAGTAAAAGCCCTGATGAAGGAAAGACTACTTGCCGACCCTACTACTGCACGAGACGCCGAACAAGAAAGGCTTAACAAGTTCTACCGTAGAGAAGAATATGACAAGGCAAACGCGGATGTTAACGCAGAAATAGAAGCCCTCCGTAAAGCGCAAACTTCCCCCGAAAATGAAAGGGAGCAGCTTCGTAGGGCTATGATACTGGGCACCATAAAGGGTGGCCGTTTAGGTGGGGGTTTAGAGGCTGTAGAAAATACCCGAAGTAACCAAGCTAAAAGTCGTATGGATCGGTTGGAGAAGAAAAGAGCCAACGTTATGGAAGCCCAAAAAGCAGACTTTGAAATAGCTAAACAAATAGGGGCAGATGCTTTAGGTATGTATACAGCCGTAGCGGAAAGTCAAAATAAAGCTATGGAATTAAGCATTAATGTGACAGAGGCGGATATAACCGCTGGTCGAGAAGCCTATAACCAATGGTACAATAAACAAAAAGACAATATAGATTTTAAACTCAGAGACAAGGCGTTAGAGCTTCAAGCTGAGTTGAATACTCTGGTTAGAGATTCTCAAGCAACGCAAAATTCCCGAGAATTGCAACTTAAGATAGTGGATAGCAAAGCAGCGGTACTAGAAGCTTACGAAGAAAGTCAATCTATTACTATAGACCCAATTAAAGCAAAGATAAAGGCTGGAGAAGAACTTACCCCCACCGAAAACACGGCACTTAAAAATTACGAGATAGGGCGGCAAGCAGCCCAAGAACCTTACGATGATATGCTTGAAAATTTATTTAAGGCAATTAAAATAGAAAACCCTAATGCCGTCGCCACTGCCAAAGCTAGTACAGGTGGGGGTGCGCCCCCCGTTGCCTCTAACATACCTGTAAAAGATAGAGCTGCTAGTTTTCTAATTCCCAATGAATAAAGGTAGCTAGTCTATATGCCTAGTATATTACAGTACGACAACGCGATAAAACGTGCTCAAGCCGCAGGGGACGACGAAGCTGCGCAATTTTTATCCGCGCAACTAGACGCCTTGATAGCGGAACAGTATGGGTACACTGTACAGCAAGGTAGCGACTCTGGGTTCTTTGAAGACATAGCAAGTGGTTTTGGTGCTGGCGCTGTAGGTATGGCCGAATCTGCTTCTCTGGGTGCCGCTGCATTACTGGAAGAGGAAGAAGAACTTAAAGCCCGAGAAAAGATTCAAAGCATTGCAAAATCTCTGCGCCCTGAAGGGGGTGATCCTGAGTCTATAACCTACAAGTTATCGTCCGGTATTGGATCTATTGCTGGCCTAGCTGTTCCTGCCGCCCTTGCCGCTTATTCTGCTCCGGCCTCCGCTACCACTGCTGTTGGCCTTGGTGTTGCTGGTGCCCTTGGTGTCGGTGCTGGAGCTGGTGAGGCTAGTGAACGTGCTCGCGAGTTTGGTGCTACGGAAGAAGAACGCGGCATGGCAACATTGCGTGGGGCAGCTATTGGTTCACTTGAAGTACTTCCTCTAGGCAAGATTCTTAGAATCCCCGGTGCTACCGACCTTTTGGAGAAGCTTGGTGGGGAAGGCGCTGGTTTGGTAGGCCGTCTACGTAAAATGGCTGTAACAGGTACCGCTGAAGGTGTACAGGAAGCAACATCAGCTATCTTACAGAACCTTAATGCGCGGGGCTATGACCCAGAAGCAGAACTCATTAACGCAGGGGTGCTTGAAGAAGGTGCCATCGGCGGCGGTGCTGGTGCAATTGTACAGGGTCTTGTTGACTTGTTTGTAAAAGGTAAAACTCGTACTCCCACTGGTACTCCAGAACCTGCCGTTGAAGAAACTCCATATCGAGATGAACCTAGTATTGAAGAGGGTTTATTCCCTACTAGTGAAGATGATGTAAGACAAGTAATAGAAAGTGACGAAGGTCGGGTTCCATACACTACCATAGCTAGAGATGAAGAAGCTGCTGCGTTAGCCAAACTAGGACTAACTAGGGAAGAGTATTTAAACTTGTCTGTCGTAGAACGAGACAGAGTAGACGAGGCCGCAGGTTTATCTTCCCCTAGAAGCTCTACCGCACAATTAGACTTAGTAGACCAAGCAGAATCCGCTCAATATGCGGAACTGGAAGCCGAAGACGCTGCTAAACAAGACGAAGCTAAAGCCATAAGCGACGCTGAAACTGCCTATATAGAATCATTATACGCAGAAGAACGTGACAGAGCTGCCAGAGCTGCCAGAGGCGAAAAACAAATAGATATGTTTTCCACTGAACTTGAAGATGCAGAAATAAAAGCATTATATGAGGAGGACGCTGCTACCGCCGCTGAAGTAGATACTGAACCAGATTTACTGACTCAAATTAAAGAAGCAAAAACAAAAAAGACGGAACAGCAGTTACCACTTACCGGAATGCAAACCAAGTCCGCAGCTAAGAAGCGGGGAGTAAAACAAGGCGATGTTAAATACGAAATAGACCCAACCGCCGCTGCATATGTAGAGCTAGTTGCACCGGGAGTAAACGTAGATGAGATTACCCCGGAAGATGGAAAAACGGTCACAGTAGATGACGTTAGAGCAGCGGTACGGGGAGAAGACCCAAAACAAAAAATTGATACCGCCGCTGTAAAAGAAGCGCAAAAAATAGTTAAAGAAGCCGCTGCCAAAAAGAAAAAAGGCGAAGGCGCTGTGATACCAGTTGGTGTATCGCCCACTGAAAATGTTGATTTAACCGCTGCTAGTGCCGCTAGTGAAGTAGTAAAAAGATTTACGGGTAAAGAATTACCTACTATTACGTCTATATCGCCTAAAGAGTCAGTAGGCTTCACCCCAAGGGTAACAGCAAAGGCACAGCCCCGCGCTGAAAAACTTGTTACTGAGACAGAAGCGAAGCCAGCGGTAAAACCCGTTACATCAAATGTTATTACGGGGGAAGCCATACCCAAAGAGTTTCTCAACCCTGCCGACGACGCCAAAATAGAAGCGCTAAAAAACACTTCCTTCCCGACAAACTACGTTGGCATCGACAAAACTGCAAAGACTTACCTTAGTAAGTATGACACTCCCGCCAAGGCTTATGAGGCAATAGCTTTTGAGCTAGCGGAAAAAACTCCAAAATACCAAAAACAAGAAGGTACGCCAGATCAAGACATAGCTAAGTTTTCTGGTACCGGGGGAGAGAACACCCGTAAAACTGCCGAGTGGATTAAACAAAATTTAAGCCCTGCGCTTGCAACTAGAATAGACAAGCGCGTTAAAGAACAAGAAGCCACCAGCAAAAAAGTAGAGGCTGAGTCTGTAAAACGAAAAGTTGCTGAACAAGCCGCTGCTAAAAAAGCCGCTGACGAGAAGAAAAAAGCTGAAGCAGAAAACGCTACACGCGCCATGACTGGGGTAAAAGCCGCAGCGCCTAAGGGTAAAGGCACAGATACTAGGGAGGTTACTAAGGAAGAAATAGCTGCGCTGGAAGATATAACTCCTATAAAAGTAGATACTGATAGAGCTACTGGGCAAGCTACTACAGAGAGTAGAGCAACCCTTGAGGCAAAAGAAAAACAAAGCACTGATCTAGCTATACAAATAGAGGAGTTTATAAAAGCTGGTGGGTCTATAACTAGGTACCTTAAACTAGACAAACTAGACTCCAATGTAGCTAAAGCCCTAAATGCTGACCTATCAAGGCCAGTAAAGGAACTGCTCAAAAAAGGAGATTTAAAGGGGGCGCTACAAGAGCTGGCTAAAACTACTACCGATAAACGCGTTAAGCAGATAGCTAGGGCATTATCCGAGAACACGGGAACTACTAAGTTAGAGATAGCTAACACAGCCTCCATAGATAGCCGGGGGTATGACACCCGTGGCGAAGCGGTGCCGGGACTATTTGATCCAAGCATTAATACGATAATTCTTAACTCTAACTTACCCCTCACCGTACACACCCTGCTGCATGAGATGACTCACGCGGCTACTATCAATGTGTTAAAAAATAGATCACACCCCCTTACCAAGCAGATGCAGAAGCTGTTTGACGACGTTAAGCCTTATTTGGACTCCGTATATGGCACCGAGAGCCTAAATGAATTTATTGCAGAGGCATTCAGTAATCCTAAATTCCAACAGGCACTGGCGAAGATAAACCCTAGGGGCGAACCTATTAGTGGGTTGCAGCGGTTCTTCCATTCAGTGATTAACTTTGTCCGTCGCCTTATTGGTATGGACACTAAGCCGCTTGATTCGGCGTTGGATGCGGCAGACATTGCAATTATGGGTATGTTGTCCCCCTCTACCTCTTCGCGAGGCGGCGGTACGCTATACATGAAATCCACCCCAGATGGGGTAAAGAAAATCCTAAACGATTTAGGAAACGTTCAAAAGTCTATCGACAATAAAGTAACGTTCAAGTCGTTTATGAAAGAGGTTACAGACTTCTTTAGAGACCCTAACGTGTCGGCACCTGCCAGAGCATTGTTTGCAAGACTCGCTAACACCCAAGTTCTTGGAGACCTTGCTAGGAAAGCTGGGCTTGGGCAGCTAGGGCTTGACCTCCATGAAGCTATAGAAAACCAGATTGGCGACATGAAGATAGCTATGGACGCAGTTAAAGCTGTTATAAACGCTAAGAACGAATGGACTAAAGAAGCGGGGCTTGAGGCTTACAACGCATTAAACCGAGTAATTTACAGCCCTGAGTACGGCGCTACTATATACCAAGTAGACCCTACAAAACCTGAAAGCGACTATAAAGGTAAGACATCCCCCGATGGCGTACACAAACTAGACGAGATTTGGAGAAAACAACGAAAAGATTGGGATAAACTAAAAAGTAACGGTGGGCAAGCTATGTTCACCCGCGAACGTGACATGTATGCAAAACAGTACAAAGAACTCCTGAATGTCATAAACGGGCAGATTGACGAGCTAGTCGGTAAAGATAGTGCTACTAGTAGGCAGCTAAAGAAAGATGTGTTTCAGCGTATGTTCGCTGCCGGTAAGTTAGATGTGTATTTTCCTCTTGTACGTCAGGGGAACTTTAAAGTTTCTTTTACTGCAAAGATAAGAAACGAAGCCGGGAAAGTAATAAGTACCGAACCTGTATTCCTCATGTACGAGCACAAATCTGATAGAGACCAAGCGGTAGAAGACCTAAAGTCTGATCCAGATGTTGTAGACGGAAAAGTAGATGCGTACGAGGGGGAAACGGATGTAAGCAGGTTCAGGAAGAACGCACCCTCTAATTCTTTTGTTGGGGATGTACTAGGCATACTAGAAGCTAATAACGTTAATAGCGGCGTGCAAGAACAAGTTATGCGTTTGTTTATCGACGCATTACCTGAAAGTTCTTTCGCTAAGTCCTTACAACGTCGTACTAACACATTGGGATTCATAGCTGATTCTACTCTAGCATTGCGCATGAAGGGTTTTAATCTTGGTGCTCAAATAGTAAAGATGAAAAACAGCGTTATCCTACAAAGTATAGAAAAAGAAATTGAAAGTATTACCACCCCCGCGAGCACCGAGCAAGACAAATTTGCTGTGTTCAAGCCAAACGCTGAGTCCCTGAAGGTCATTAAAGACGAATTGTTACGCCGTGCTAAATTTGCTAAATTCGGGGCGGACAACAAAGGGCGGGAGCAGGGGTACAAACTGCTAAACCAAGTCGCCTTTATATACACCATTGGATTTAACGCTTCTTCGGCTCTGGTTAACTTATCTCAGATACCATTATTTGTAGTGCCCTTTCTATCTGGTCAGTTTGGGGCTACAAAAACAATGGACGCAATGGGGCGTGCAAGTAGGTTAGTGGGTGTACCGGGTAAATCTCTTATACCGGGCAAATCTATAGCAGATCTATACGATGTTACGGGGGAAGGTCGGGCGCGTACGTATACTTTGAGCAAGAGCCACGAAAAGGAGATACGCGACAACACCACCAGCGAAGCGGAGGCGGATGCCAAAATAGCAGAGCTGAACAGGCTAGGGCCGCTAATGAAAGAAGCATATCAGCGGGGTATGATCCAGAACACTGCGTTGGGAGAAACACAAGGTATTAGTGACGCCCAGCTTGGCAAAACTAAGAACCCGGCCTTACGTCTATTAGACTGGGTGACTACAGCATCAGGCGTAATGTTTACCGCTGCGGAAATGTTTAACCGGCAAACTACTATGGTTATGTCTTACAACTTGGTACTTGACCGGATGGAGACAAGCAAAAAAGAAGGCAAGAAGTACTACAGTAACCTAGAAGGTAAGTTTATTGACGTCCCTAGTAACTCAGAACTTGCTATGGAACGCGCTGCAAAAGAAGCCATGTACCTTACCCAAGAAGTTAACGGGGGGTCAGTCCTAGAGACAGCACCGGGTATGGCACAGCAGGGGCTTGGCCGATTAGCCCTAATGTACAAAGGGTATGGGTTACAGATGTACGCCACAATGATCAAAGCAGGGCGGGTCTACATAAACAACCTTGGGGGGAAAGACGCAGAAAGCATAGCACTTAGGAAGATGGCGCGTGACCAGCTAATAGGTGTGCATTTGACCGCTTTGTTCTTTGCTGGCGTGCAGGGCTTACCGTTGTATGGTGCCGTTTCTATGCTCGTAGACCTTTACCAAGACGACGATGAGGACGACGCGGATACACTCGTACGTAAATACGTTGAGGAAGGATGGTACAAAGGTGCTGTTGCAGAACTTACGGGGATTGACGTTGCAAGTCGAGTTAAGTTAACAGGTTTACTGCTAGCTAGTAACAAGTTTAACAGAGACCCCTCGCTAGAAGAAAGCATAGGTATCTATTTGGGTGGCCCTGCACTGAGTACCGCTAACCGCCTGAAGAGAGGGGTGGAGGACTTATTCCTAAACGACGAGTATGACGCAGAAACATACGGTATGGAGAGCCTTATGCCTGCCGGGTTAACTAACGTTTGGCGGAATACTGTGGGTCGTTATGCTAAAGAAGGGGGCATACAAAATAGGCGTAAAAATCCTATATACGACGACATGACCAGTGGGGAAGTTTTTGCGGCGGCACTTGGTTTCCCCCCTGCGGAGTACACGTTTAGGCAGGAACAGAACTCTAGGAACAAAGGCCTAGAGATATCGGTTACCAAAAAACGTAGCGATCTAACTACTAAGTATTATGTAGCGTCGAAAATGGGAGACTATGATTCGATGAGTGACACCCTAAAAGAAATCAATGCCTTCAATGCTAAGTATGCAAAAGACAACCCTGCTGTGGCTATTACACCCAAGTCCATAAGAAAGTCATTGAAGGGCCATAGGGATACAACTGCTAGGACGCACAACGGGATAACTATAAGTCCGCTTATGCAGTACGCTATAGAGAGAAGTAACGCAGAGTACAAACAATAAAAAACCCCCTGTCGCCTCGGTAACGAGCAGGGGGTCGGGGGGAGGGAAGTAGTAACAGAGGAATTACCGCTTCGGGCGATATTTTATCACACCATTCGCCATATTCGTATACCTAATCTGTTATTTTCTATGGTTATTTTTGTGGTTACCTGCCATTTCTTGGTTGTGGCTATCTTTTTTACCTGTTCTTTTGCCTTATAAGTGTTTAAACACGGTATAAACACCGACGCTCCGACTACCATACTGCTCCATGTAACCACTATGCGTATGCCATCGGGGGTTAAATCATCCAGCATTAACATGCTAGGTTGCTTCTTTTTCCGTGTATTCTGGTACGGCCTTAGGTTCAACAACTTCTTTAATGTCTACTGTTGAACAATCTACAGATAGCACCCACGTCGCCGGTAATTGCGTTTGGGTACCCCTAGCTATACGTATCTTTACTTTCTTAGCCCCGTAAGTAGTTTTTAAGCTGTCTTCAAATTCGGGGTAATCTATCTGCTGTTGGGCACACCACTTTTTAAGGGGTTTGAGCAATAGATACGCGTATTTTATATCCGTCTCATACCGACCTACTAATCGTACTCTTGGATCTAGTTCAGGAATTACCAAATTATCTAACCCATTCCCCTGTCCCTTACGTAAGTCATCAGTACTCTTTATCTTTAGTATGTTGCCCCAATTCTCATGGAAATATTCGTTTAACGTATCTCCTACAGACGTGTTCATAGTATCTACGCTACCCTTACTCTCCAAAAGTAGCGATACCGCATAAGCCGTTAGCTTGGTAGTATCGTAGTTGACTAAGCCTAATTTCTTAGCGATAAGCACACCCGTAATTGTAGCCGCCGCCTTCGCTGACCAGAAACGGTTCTCTGAGGTAAGTCCAGCGGCGGTGTCTATCCTAGCCCTAACCTTACCCAATAACTTTTTCACTTCTTCTATGTTAGAAATTAAAAATTGAACATATATTACCCCCGCATGACCGTAAATAGTTTCGGCGTTGATTGCGTGCCTATCTGTTAAACTCTTATCCTGACTCTTGGGAAATAGCCGTACCGCTTTCGTTTCCAGCATCCGCTGTGCTTCTGCTTTCGGTGCATTCTTAATCATACTGATCTTTTCTATAATACTAGCATTACCTGTGGTAACCGCTATTAAGCTCCAAGGCTTACCTCTAACCCGTTCAGTATTGTTACCCCCACTAGTCATACGGTTCCGCTGCTTACCCCCAGCCAACTGATAAATAAGGTTGGACAACTCCTCCCCCTTTGCGTTAGTAACCTCGTCAATGTATAGAGGTAAGTTATGGTACACCTCCCCACGTAGCATCATAGAGTTCTTGGTATCTTGGTTTTCTATTACTAAATCTTTAGGGTTACCCCATATTGACGCCGCCACATACATAGCGGTGGTCTTCCCAAGGCCACTATCGTTACTATGGACGTGGAACCCGCCACAGGCAACAGGGCACATCTCCATAAGCACTGATCCGAACCCCGTGCCGACAATATACTGGTGCAGCTCAAACCCGTCCCGGTCGTAGAAGTTTGCCATATCTATCCAGTCTTTTAGAGTCCCCCTAGGCTTAAATGAATGGAACAGCCCCGCTGTAGCTGTAGACGGAGGATTATGTCTAATAGTATTAGCAAATATCTCTTGGTCACCTAGTACAAAAGAATTAAATTCATCCCCTACCCAACCAAACTGTTTGTGGGCATCTATAGCCTTACTAGTAGCCTGTAGTTCGTTTACCCACGTAGTCATATAACTCATAAGTTCCTCCATTCTAGTAACAGCTACGCCGTGCATAGCCATTTTTTTGCGCAGTTCCTCCTTTGAGGTAACCGCTGTTAAGGGCACTATAAACTCGCGAACTCCATCTTTAGGTAAATGCAGCCTAACGACGATTGATTCGCCTACATCCGCATCCGATATACGCTTAATTACATACAGGTCGTTATGGTATACAATTTTCTCATCTGGATCGCCCTCTGCGTTGCGCGTGCGGACATAAACACCGCCATTGGCACCGCGAAAGAAAGGCTTAGGGTACGGAGGTATAATATAGGTACTAGTATTACTCGCACTTATCGGCAAATACTCAACCAATCCGCTATCAGGTTCTGGGTCATCGGCAGGGGGTACTTCGACTATGTTGTCTTCTTTGGTAGCCTCCATGACGCTGTTACCCAAGGTTATGGGGGACTTGATTTTTCCCCAATGAGGGCAGCCGGTACATACCCCAGCATTAAATTCGTCAAAAGAAGTACACAAGTATGGGCCTTTTATTAGCTCCATCTTCTCTGCCGTAGCTTGCGCAGAATACCCGATATGCCCTTTCGATATATTGCGAGCCGCGACCTCTGCGTCCGTGCAGAACTTGGCGATAGATAATCCTGCTCTCCACATAGGCTCACTACAATTGGCTTGGTCGCTTATTATCGCGCCTAGCTGGGCACAGCCTTTGCCACGTATGGTCTTTGTTATTATGTCTTTAAACTTAGTTTGGTTGTTACCGATAAGTGCTTTCATTACTGCGTTCGTGCCCAAGGGTACTACCTTCTTAGGAACTGGTATCATGTCCCCGCCTAACAACTCCGAGAATGTATCAAAATCAACCTCCGAGGGGGCCTCCATACCGAAAAACTCTACACTAGTTGGAGGGTTTGTCTTGTGATTATGTGTGCTTGGTAACCGCA
>Ga0208644_1001101_pt1 | contig 23214 bp, 24 predicted proteins | sample VirMetDEL_Nov_18_FD_184517 | JGI IMG/M metagenome (GOLD analysis project Ga0208644, IMG submission 184517) | Aqueous microbial communities from the Delaware River and Bay under freshwater to marine salinity gradient to study organic matter... | ecosystem: Environmental > Aquatic > Marine >...
GCGATGAAAGTCAGTCTTTATTTGTACCAGAGGTACAGGCATTAACTACCCGTATTGGTGAAAACTCTCAAATGATTTTCTGTGGAGATAATACAGGAAATCAGACAGACGTAAAAAATGGAATGGACGGTCTAACATATTTAAACAAAGTAGTTCAAAAGTATAAAATACCATATATTCAGTTTACTACTTTTACAAGAGATGATATTTGCAGATCGGATATTGTAAAAGATTTTGTTATTGCATACGAGGAAGAAATGCTTGCCGAAGAAACCGGAAAGCCTACTATCGTATCTAGGACAGATGTAGATAAACAGTTTAGAAAAAGTCGCTAGACCTTAATGTAAAGTAAAGGAGACATCAATGAATAACAAAACTAGACGGTTTACAATGAACGAAGATGACAACGAAGATAATATATTCTTGACAGGTAAATCCCAACTAAGTTTCACAGTCAGAACCAGAAAGATACATGATTTTTCTGTGCATATTAACGAAGAAATAAAAAGTCCAGATTATTACAGTAAAGTATTTGATATGTTGTTAGATGCAGGCCCTAACGATATGGTTACTTTCTTTATTTGTAGTGGTGGTGGTCGAATTGATGGATTAAATGTCTTGTTAGAAGGTATACGTATGACAGAAGCACAAACAGTAGCTGTAATACTAGGAGAGGCGCACAGTGCAGCTTCTGTACTTGCTTTAAATTGCAATGAAGTAATCGTTACTGACAGTGCAGAGTCTTTAGTTCATTCTTGCCGTTTCGGTACTTACGGTAAGGCAGCAGATATTGCTGCGCAAACTAATCATACGCTAAAAATCACAGAAAAATTAGCAAGAGATACATATTCGGGTTTCCTTACAGACGAAGAGTTAGATTTGATGTTGAATGGTAAAGAATGGTACTTTGATGCAGAACAGATTAGAGAAAGGTTAGAACTTAGAGCATCTTATCTGATGGAAAAGGAAAAAGTAGCAGAAGAAGTTAAACCAGAGACAGTACCTGAACCTAAGAAAACTTCTAAGCAAAAAGAAAAGTAATCACATGGAACTAGAAAGATTAAAACAACTACTCAGGTATGATACTCTTTCTGGTTGTGTTTACTTGAGAAAGAATAGTAGAAAGTTATTACCAGATCAAGCAGGAAGTATTGTAGTTTATGACGGTGAATCAGAAAGAAAAATAAACAGATTTAAATTATCTACTGTAGCTTATGCGCTAGGTTTTGATAGGTTTCCTTCTAAGAATCAGAAAGTCTTACATAAGAATCTGGATACCAATGATAATAGATTAAACAATCTTCAATTGGTGTCTAGTTCTGTGTTTAGACAAATAAGAGAAGCACACAAAAACCTTACTACTGGTATCAGGATAGTACCTCATTCAGAAGATCAATTTGCTTATTATTTAGTTTGGTTTTCAGAAGGTGAAGAAAAAAGAAAAGTATTTTATGATATTGGTACAGCAAGAAAAGCACAACTAAAACTTCAATTAAAGTATAGTAAGGTACTAACCAAGTACTGCATATTTGATTAAAATTTTACATCTACTTCTTATTTAACTTGTAATTAGTATTTTTTAATGTTATAATAAAACTAATTATAGGTTTGTTCTATTCTTTAGAAGGTACGATATTGTAAAAACTATCTTTACTCCTTTCTGTGGTTGACTGCTAATCGGATATGCTTTTATTGGTCATAGTTCAAATCGCACGCTTGTGTTCGTAGTTTATCTACCTGCGGCAAGGCAGGCACCGTACCCTGCACTAACAACAAAATATAATAATAATAACAAACATGCCTAATTGTGTAACATGCGGCGCTTACTATCGTAAAACGCCATTTAATCAATCTAACGAATGTGATAACTGTGTAGATCAAGTAAATGAATTATACGATCAACCAGAAGAAGAACTACAAGTAATACGGGAAGTATTATACCCTTCTGGTAAGACACCTGTTGTTCGTTACGATTAAAAATTCAGAGGGTATGATAGTGGTAGTCGCCCGGCCTTGGAAGCTGGTAGTGAAAGTTCGATTCTTTCCTCTCTGACCACAAACAACCGTCAGTATCATCTAGTGGTTTAGGATACCGCCCTTTCACGGCGGTCACACGAGTTCGAATCTCGTTACTGATACCAAACAAAATTATCAACGTATAAACGAAACAGTTATTACTGTGCGTTGACCCTACCATAAGTGGTTTTCACCCAAGTGTGATTATATTAAAGGGTTTCGGTTTAATTTTAAGATTCCTACTACCTAGGACTGTTATGTCTCGGTGTGAAACTTAGCCAAAGGTTTCCGGCGTCATAACTACGGTCAACTCACGTTGATAGCTGGATAAACGTAACCAGCACTAATTAACACTAAAGGGGCATTAGCCCCTTTTTGCTATTGAGGGTTATTATGGCGAAACAAGAAAAAAAAGAAGATAGAAGTCACCTTTTCAGAGGAGGTGCAGATGCCATTAACAGAAATGGCAGACCTGTCAAAGACAGATCAGAAGTAAAAACTAATCGTGAACTACGTGCAGATCAATTTATGTTGTTGGTGCGTAAGTTCAGACCTCATCTAAGTAAAGCAGTACAAGTAGCTGTTACTGTAATGAATAATGAGAAAGCAACTGATACTAACAGATTACGTGCTGCTGCTTTTATTATTCAGACTAACAAAGAACTTATTAAAGAACTTTACGACTATCGTTATGATGATGAAGGTGGTGAAGAAATCCAAGAATCTGGTTCTGTGTTTTCATTAAAGATTATTGAAAACGATACAGAAGATAAGGGTACTTAATGAGTGATGAAAAGTTTGTACTAGCCCCTGCAAGTGTACCGCAGCAGCAGTTTCTAGCTAGTAACAGTACGATAACACTCTACTCAGGCAGTGCTGGTGCAGGCAAGACGTTCGCAATTATCTTAAACTTAGTAAAATTTGCAATAGAAGAAAATTCAACTATTGTAGTGTTTCGTAGAACATCTACACAGCTTAGACAAAACGGCGGTATCTGGCAAGAAGCGTCTGGTATATTTAAAAGGTTGTTTGGTAAGCAAGTAGTTATAAGAAGTAGAGACTTAGAGATATATCTGCCTAAGTATAATTCTACTATTAAGTTTTCTCATTTACAGTACGATTCTGATGTAAATAGTCATTTAGGTGCGCAATACTCCGTTATTTTCTTTGACGAAGCAACCTTGTTTGATTTTAACACACAGATATTACCTTTAATGGGTCGTTTACGTAATGCAAACGTAAAGTACAGACCTCAGATGTTCTGGGCAACCAACCCAATGTACGGACATCCTATTGCAGATATGATTAAAGAGTACTACTTAGACGATGAGGGTATTCACATTGCTGAAAGATCAAATATAGAAAGATTCTTTATCGTACAAGACGGTAAATTTATCTGGTATGATACTTTAGCAGAAGCAGAAAGTATACACGGTAAGGGTGTACCACGTAGCTTTAGAAGTATTAGGGCACATGTAACGGAAAATATACCGTTAATGAAAAACAACCCAGATTACTATTACAACTTGCTGGCATTACCACCTATCAAGAGAAAGATATTCTTAGAAGGTTCTTGGTTCTGTAGAGAAGAAGAAGCTGGTTATTTTAAACGTGACTTTTGTAACGTAGTAGACACACCTCCTCTATCCGTAATAAAAAGGGTAAGAGCATGGGATTTGAGTGCTACCAAACCATCTACAGCAAACCCTAACCCTGATTGGACTAGAGGTGTGCTGATGAGTAAGGATAAACAAGGTATGTACACCGTAGAAGATTTATCTAGTCTACGGGACAGACCTTACGAAGTAGAGAAACTCATCTTAGAGACTGCTTTAACAGACCCAGAAGGTACTGTTGTAGTGCTACCAGTTGACCCCGGACAAGCAGGTATTGCTTATGCAAACGTAGTTAAAGTAAAACTAGCAGAAGCAGGTATTTACTGTAAATTGGTTAAAGTAAATAAGTCTAAACTGATTAGATTTAAACCTTTTGCTGCGTTAGCAGAAGCAGGACATGTTCAGTTTGTAGAAGATAATTGGTTAGAAGAAATGTTTGTTGAACTAGAAAGTTTCAACGGCGATAAGAATGACGGTTATCACGATGATATTGTCGATGCTTGTTCTGATGCTGTACTTGTTCTTAACCAAGGAGCAAGAGAAATACCAGATATGAGTATGCCAGAGTTATCAGGTACAGTAGCATCTTCTTTCAGCTTTGATAACCTAAAACCTTACAGCCAGCAAAACATGGTAATTCCAACATTTAATTTTTAGATAAGGAGCCTTATGGCTACAAGAAAAGTAAAACAAGAAGTCAATAAGGCTGAATCTTTTGATAAATTAGATAGATTCAAGGTTGGAGAAATGGGCAACATTGGACTAAGGATGTTCAATGGTGTTTCTGTTGATGAATTGAAAACAGAGTTGAACTTTCCTAATAATATCAAAGTATTTAAGGAAATGAGTTATCATAGTGCAGTTAATGCACCTCTTACCTTGTTTGAAAATATTATTAGTAAAGCAGATTGGGTATTTAATCCTCCTGAAAACCCTACAGAAGAAGAAAAAGAACAATGCAAAATAGTAAATACTATGATGCGTGATATGGATACTTCTTGGGATGATTTTATACGAGAAACTTTAACAATGCTTTTGTTTGGTTTTTCAGTACATGAAGTAGTAGGTAGAACCCGCAAGAAATCTCTAGGTAGTAAGTACGATGATGGTTACATTGGTTGGAAGAAGCTACCTATCCGTTCACAAGAAACAATAGAGAAATTCTTATTCTCTGAGGACGGTAATGAGATTGTAGGTGTACGCCAGAATACTTCTTTAGTTAAAGATGTATATGGTAGATTTTCTCCCGGTAGTAAACTAATGAGGAATATACCTAAGAAGAAACTGTTGTTGTTCAAAATAGGTAGACACCGTGGTGATCCCTTTGGTAAGTCTCCTTTACGCGATGCTTACTTGTCGTGGCGCTTTCTTACAGCATTAGAAGAACTAGAAGCTACAGGTGTAGCGAAAGACTTAGTTGGTTTTCCTGTGTTGTATATGCCACCTGAATTACTTTCAGAATCTGCTACACCACAACAAAAAGCACTGAGAACTTATTTTGAAAACGGTATGAGAAACTTGCAAGCCGGTTCACAGTCTTGTATGATTATACCTCAGATAATCGACCCTGAAACCAGAACACCTTCTTTCAAGTTAGAATTACTTAGTGTAGACGGTAAAAAAGGTTATGACATTATAAAGATTAAAGAATACTACAAAAATTTAATCTTTACAAGCATGTTTGCAGACATCTTACAGATGGGGCAAGGTAGTACGGGTTCTTTTGCACTAGGTTCTATTAAGAACAGTTTATCAGGTGCTTATGCTGAACGTATTGCTAAATCTATTTGTGAAGTATTGAATGAGCAACTAGCAAGATTAACTTATGAACTAAACGGGTGGGATACATCACGCATGGGTTCATTCGACTTTGATAATCTACAAGATTCTGATTTAGATAGCTTTAGTTCTGCTGTTCAACGTATGGGTGCTGTTGGTTATTTACCTCAAACACCAGAAGTATTTAATAAAGTATTAGACAGTATTGGTGTAGACAGTATGCCAGAAGATACTGACTTCTTCTCATTATTGCCAGAGAAAACATCGCGTAGCGGTGATGGCATGCAGTCAGGACTAGGTTCTGGTACTGGTGATGCAGTTACTTCTAATGATAATTCAGTTTCTAATGTATCTAACGCTCCTTAATAATTATAAGAAAGAAATAATATGAATGATCCTACATGGCCTGCCTCAGGTCTATTAACAATTACTCCTAGTGACGCTACTGTATTTGCACCAGAAGTAAGACAATTATACGTTGGTACAGCAGGTGACGTTACTGTTACTACAAGTAATGGTGACGTTGCTGTTTTTACTAACGTAGCTAACGGGCAAATCTTAGGCCCTTTCTTTATTCGTAAAGTAAATGCAGCTACTACTGCAAGCGATATTATAGGATTCTATTCGTGAAACTAGGCTTCTTTCTATCCGTAGCGGATATTGATTCTTTGATTAAAATAAAAACTGCGGTAGTAGAAGTCTTTAGAAATTTACTCTGTGAAAACGGGGATGAGATTACTACAGAAGCAGGTGACGATTTGGAGTATTGATGGCTAAAAAGAAAATATCTCAATTAACTACATTACCTAGTCCTGTAGCAGATACGGATGTTATTCCTATTGTTTCTGGTGGTACTACTTACAAGGTACCAGTCTCAGAATTACCAACAGGTACTGACGGTAAAAGCGCATATCAAGTAGCAGTAGATAATGGGTTTGTAGGCAATGCTTTAGCATGGTTAGAAAGCCTAAAAGGTTCTGATGGTGTTGATGGTAGTGACGGTGCAGATGGTTCTAACGGAACTAACGGTACTGATTTCAACTACAGCACTGTAGAGTTTTCAACAGATATTGATTTATCTGCTCCTAAAGTAATGGAAGCTGTCACTGTATCTAGTGCCCTTACTTTTACCCTAATAGGTACTCCACAACCTTTTAAACCTACATACGTAAGAATGACAGCAGACGGTGTTAACACACCAGACTTTAGTGAGTTTGCAGAGTGGGGTAGTTCACTTGGTTGGAACAACACAGATGGTGTTTTAAACAACGTAACCTTCTTTCACGATGGTACAGAACCTTGTATTACGATACTTCAATCACTTACTACAGCTCCTGCACCAAGTCCTGCTCCATCCCCTAGCCCTTCCCCTAGCCCCAGCCCATCACCTTCTCCTAGTCCTTCTCCTGCACCAGCACCTGCTGTTGCTAGGCTTGAAATACTTACCGGTGCTGTTGAATCTGGTAACGAGACTGACGGTTACAACTACCTTATGTCTACTGATGGTTGGTCTGGCTCTGCTGTATCTGCTCAGAATAGTTTAGCAGGTGACGGTTATATTGAGTGTGTATTTGATAAAGTAAACGGTATCTTAGGATTTAAGACAGTAGGTGAAGCAGGAAGCTATACATCTTGGAATATGGGTGTTTACATTGACGGGGCTTCTAATACTCCTAAAGTAGTGGTTGCTGGTTCTGGTGGTAATACACCTAATGTATCCGGTTCATTCTCATTTCCTACATACAATAAGTACCGACTACGTAGAAGCGGTACAGACGTTTTTGTAGAAACAAGCAGTGACAACGGTTCTACTTGGGAAAGTGTACACACATATACTGGTATGTCTATGGAGTTATTCCCTGCTGCTGCTGGTTACGTAACTGGTGACGGTATTACCGTATTTAGAGCTTCAGGTTTAACATGAGCTTCATACCCGGATTAAACGCACCTCCTAGACTTGTTATAGACAGTAATATAAACTTAATAGTAGACGGTAATTCTATTTACACTGATTATGCAGGTACTCCTATTCATACACTAATAGGGCAAAACGAACTGTTTAGCGGAAAAGGAGCTACCTTACATAATGTAGCTGCTTCTGGTTATTCTTGGATTGATATGATTGCTAACGGTAATAATGTCGATTCAAGATTTGATTCAGATAAGACTAATATACTTGTATGTGCTGAAACTGCTAACGCTTGTAATACCGGAGGGTTTACTTCTAACGTAAGAACAGGCGAACAAGCATGGAGTGACTGCGTTACCTATGTTGCTGCTAGGAAAGCAGCTAATCCTAAACTAAGGGTAATCCTTTGTGGTACTACTCCTAGTAATATAGGAAGTACATGGGAAAGCAGAGTACAAACATTTCATACACTAGCTAAAGCAAACTATCGTTCAGTGGGTATAGAGTATTATGTAGACTTTAGAACTTCTGATTCTCCTGCTTTTAATCATACTGGTACATTGTCAGTATTCGAGGCTTATTCTAGTTATTGGGCAGATGCTTATTTGCATTTAACTACAACTGGTAAGACTGAAATGGCTAGACAAATATGCAAACAAGGTATTAGTAAGATGTTTAAGAAAGTAGTTTGATTAAGTTTATTACTATTTAACTTGAAATTACAACAAAATCGTGGTATAATTATTTATTATGCTGCTATAAAAATAATAATTATATGGAAAAAGCAGATACTAAGAATAAAGAAAATACTCAAGAAGTATTCAAAGCATTAAACCATGAGTTAATGCAAGCAACCTTTGTTGTTATGGTTCCTGACGAAATTGATGCTCACGGTGATATTACTGATGCAGCAGAAATCAGAAAAGCCTGTCACAACTTCAATACATTCTGTAGACAACCTAATCTATACCACATGGAGAATACAAATTTATTCTCTATCGTGGAATCCTATACAGCACCTACTGATATGTTAGTTGATGGTATTACCATTACTAAAGGTACTTGGTTATGTACTGTTCAAGTACACGATGAAGTTCTTTGGCAAGATATTAAATCTGGTGAAGTCAATGGGGTAAGTATCGGGGCTGTTGCAAGTGTAGAAAAACTAGAACAATAAGGTATACACATGGATAAGAAACCTAAAAGAAAATTATCTGATATTTCTTTTGAAAATGAAGGTGCACACATTGCCTTAGTTTCAAAACGTATCAATAACGGCCCTGCAAATTTACACGATTATGCAGTTGTTTTAAAAGCCAAGAACAATACAACTTCAAATTCAATATCTGAAGAAACCGAATCTGATAACTCTGCTTTAGCAGTAGAAGTATCCGATACCTCCGATAATATCGTGCACGAGGTTAATAAGTCTGAGGTATCTACCTCTAATTCTAAAAATAAGAAGGAAAAAAGAATGACTCAAAAAGAAGTCAAATCTGAAACTGTTGAAGTTAAGGTTGAGATGATTGAGAAATCTGCTTTTGAAGAAATCCAAAAAGCTGTTGATGCTCAAAAGGAAGAACTACAAAAAGCAAGGGACATCATTGCTCAGTTCGAGAAAGAAAAGAAAGAAGCGATTGTAAAGTCTAAAACCGAAGTAGTTAAATCTGCTATCAAACTAGATATTAACAAAGAAGCAATTGTCAAGGCTTCGTTGACACTTGAATCTGAAGAAGATTTTGGTGCTTTTGTAAGTGCTATTTCTCAAATGAATCAAGAAGTAGAACGTCTGACAGCTATGGTACAAAAATCTGCTTTGTTCCAAGAAATCGGCGCTACTACAGATCCAGAAGCTGAAGTTAAAAAAGAAGATGCTGTTACTCGTTTGGTAAAAGCTAAATATCAAAAACAATAATAAAAATAACGGAGATTAATTTATGACAAATCCTTTTGCAACTGAAGCAAAACGTCTTTCTAACGTAGTTAAGTGGGAACTAGCTCCTGAGGTAGCTTACTGCCGTGAGCAAGTAACTGCTTATGAATCTAGCGCAGCTAGTTATGTACCCGGTACAGTTCTAGGTCGTGTAATCACTTCTGGTACTGCTGTTGCTACTGCCGATTCTGGCAATACTGGTGATGGTGTTATGGGTTCTATTACTGTAACAGCACCTGCTAAGGTTGGTACATACCGTCTTATCGTTACTGCTGCTGCAACTAACGCTGGTACTTTCTTGGTTGTTGACCCTGATGGTGTTGCTGTTGGTACTGGTACTGTAGCTTCTGCTTTCTCTAATGGTGGTCTTGCGTTCACCCTTGCTGATGGAGCTACTGACTTTGCAGTTGGTGATGGTTTTAGTATTGCTGTAGCAGGTTCATATCGCTACAAAGCATGTGTAGAGACAGCTACTGACGGTTCTAAAGTTCCTGCTGCTATTGCTGTTGCTGAAACTACTGTTGCAGCTACTACTGCTACTAAAATTGCAGCTATCGTTAAAGGCCCAATGATTGTTTCTAAATCTGGCTTGGTACTTGATGCTACATATAATACTGACGCTGAGAAAACTGTTGTTTATGCAGCACTTGAGAAAATCGGTATTAACTGCGTAGATGCTGTTTAATAAGAATAATAAAAATAACGGAGAATAATTAAAATGCAAACTCGTAGTTTTCAAAGCGAATTTAAACTTGTCGACTATACCGAAGCCCTCAATCTTATCCCTAATACTTGGGGTTTGACAAACGAGCTAGGTATCTTCCGCGAAGAATCTGTATCACAACATAGCATTACTATTGAACAGAGTGAAGGTACTTTGTCTTTGATCGGTGATACTGTACGCGGTACACGTAACATCGTTAATAAAGACGATACCCGTAAAATGTTTAGCTATGCTATTCCACATTTTGCATTGGATGATAACGTAACTCCTGCTGACGTTCAAGGTATACGTGCTTACGGTTCTGCTGACATGGCTGAAACAGAAGCTGCTGTTATCCAACGTAAGTTAGAACGTATTGCACGTAACCATGCAATGACACGCGAAGCTGCCCGTATGTATGCTATTACTACTGGTGCAATTTATGCACCTAACGGTACAGTATCTGGTAACTATTATACAGACTTTGGTGTTACACGTAAAGAAAAAGATTTCTTGTTCGGTACTACTACTAGCGACATCCTTGGTTTTACTAAAGAATGTTTTGACCACGTCCAAGATAACATCTTGAATGGTGAAGTAGTTAACGGCGGTATTGTTCTGTGCAGCCCTACTTTCTTCCGTAAGTTAATCAACCACGCTACTGTAAAAGACGCTTTCAAGTATTACTCTAGCACTCAAGAACCTCTGCGTAATAGCTTACGTTCTGGTCGTTATGATACTTTCAACTTCGGTGGTGTAGACTTCATTGAATACCGTGGTAGCGTAAACGGTACTGCTTTTATCCCTGACGGGGATGCTTACATGCTTCCTACAGGTACTACTGATATGTTCATTACATACTTTGGCCCTGCTAACAAGCGTAGCTTGGTTAACACCTTGGGTGAACCAGCTTATGTGTTTGCTTACCCAGACGGTTACGATGAAAATACTCTGTTGCAAAGTGAATCCAATCACTTGCACTTGGTACGCCGTCCCGGTGCTTTGGTTCGTTTGACATCTTCTACTTAATAGTAGTTAGATAAATGATTGCCTCGAAAGGGGCTTTCTAATATAGAATCTTTAAACAGGGTTCTATATTAGGAATAACAATATCTTGAATAAAAGGATAAGCTGATGGCTTTAACTCCAATACAAATTGTCCGATTAAATGTACAAGACAATAACGTAGGTTTTTACTTTCTGAGTGACGATGAAATAGAATACTTGTTGACTAAGTATGATGATAACTTAGATCAAGCGTCTATAGAAGCTGCTAGAATCATATTGATGCAATTGTCAGTACGTGGTGATAATACAGTAGATATATTTAGTATTAAGGGTTCTAAAGCAGCAGAATCATATAGGTTAGCGTTGCAGATGTACTTGCGTGATCCAATGCTTAACCCTATCTTAAAGAATACTGGTGCTTACTTTGGTAATGTATCTGTTTCTGATATGCAAGCCAATGATGCAGACTTAGATAACAATACTATTAAATCTCCTAGTAAGGCTAACCCTTACTCAATTGATGGTTTCTTTTCTAGTTAAGAGGTGAACATGAACCCTTACTTACTAGCAAGTAAACAAGCAGTATCGTTACATGGGATAGCTATAGTATACAACTCTATAACTAACGGTACTTACAGTACGTCTACAAAGACATCGAGCAGGTCAGTAACTTCTTATAACTTAAATGCTTATCCTAAGCAGATTAAAGCTACTCAGTACAACTATCCTACATTAGTAGGTAAAGAAGTTATTATGTTTTATATAGTAAATGACTCACTTTCATTTACACCTAAAGTAGCTGATACGATAACTTATAACAGCAGTGAATATAAAATAGATTCTATTCAAACACACGTAGCACAAGGAACATTAGTCTTGTATCGTATCGTAGCTGTAAAGGCTTAATATGGTTTCTGCTGATATTAAAACTGCTATAAAAGAACTAGAAGAATACAAGAAAACCTTGACTAGAAAACTAGAACATACAGTAAAAGGTTTTGCATACGAACTTACTATGATTGCTTCTAGCAATACTCCAATAGGTAGTGAAGAAGCTATTGCTAATAATAAGCGGTATGCTAAATACTACCATGACCGTATGGTTGCTACTGGATTACCTGAGCAAGTAGGATTTCACAAAGGTGCATGGAGTGCAGACGTTGTAGATAGTTTTGAATTTGAACCTAGTATTTATTCTAATAGTTCAGTAGCTGCTAATGCTAAACAAGGTGTAGCTAGTTATAAACTAGGGCAGACAGTATTTGTAGGTGCAGAAGGTTTGGCTTTTGATTTGTTTGAAAAAGGAAAGAATACACAATCACCTGAAGGTATTATAAAACCTACAGAACGAATGATTGAATCAATGTATCAGATTCATTTAGAAAGATACTTTAACGAAGGGTAATAATGTCTATATTAAAAGCACAAATAGCAGTAGAAAAACATTTAGAGACATTATCCCCTAGTTTACCTACAGCATACGAAGGTGTTAACTTTGAACCACCTGCTACTACATATCAAAGATTGCAGTATATCATAAACTCACCTACAGACCCTACCTTCGGTAAATACTTTCATAGAGAAAACTTACAGGTACAGATATTTGTCTGTGCTCCATTAGACGGTACAGGTACTGGTACAGCAATTCAAAGGGCAGAGTTAATAAGAAATCACTTTGAGAAAGGTACTACTCTTACAGAAGATTCTGTTAAGTGTCATGTACTAAGAACTCCTCAAATAACAGGAACAATAGTAACTTCAGACAGATTGGTAGTACCGATTCTGATACCGCTAACGGTAGAAGTTTACTCATAAGTAGTTTTTCATGCAAGATAAACAAGAAAACAAATTCTATGTATATGTTCACCGTAGGGCTAGTGATAATAAACCCTTCTATGTAGGTAAAGGTCACGGTCGCAGAGCAAATACTAAAAGTAAAAGAAACCTTCACTGGTTAAATACTTATAAAAAACACGGACTAATTGTAGAAATTCTTTATAAAGGTTTGACAGAGAAAGAAGCTTTTGATCTAGAAAAAGACACTATCTTGGAAATGCGTTATCACTACGAAGATTACTTGTGTAATCTAACCGATGGTGGGGAAGGTACTTCAGGGTTCAAGCATACAGGTACCTCCTTAGAAAGAGTCATTAAGCATATAAAAGAACAATCGGATTCTCTGAGAGATAAGAATATCTATAAGTTTTACCATTTAAACGGGGAAATCTTTGAAGGTACTAGGCAAGATTTTTGTAATTACACAAATATTCCAGCTAAAAAGGTTGCTAAACTATTCCAAAAAGTAAACGCTAGGAATGTTGTTTTCAACTGGTCTCTTAAGCCTATAGAGATAAAAATACCAGACAAAAAAGAACTTAAGTACCCTCAGAAAAGAAATACAAAAACAGATGACAAAGTCTACACTTTTTATCACGTTTTTGGAGATACTTTCACAGGCACAAGGCAAGAGTTTAGTGATTACTCTCGAATCAGTTTAGTTATCATAGCTGCACTGTTTTGTAAAAATCCACGAAAAGTAATATATGGTTGGTCACTAAATGAATCGACCAATTATATGTTTAGAAAAATTTAATTTGCAAATTAAAATAAGGAAAATAAAATGATAAGCAAAGGTGTGTCGAAAAAAACAGCCTATAAGAAAGAAAGTACATGGGGTACAGCAGCAGGTGCTTCTGGTAGTAAGTATATTCGTCGGGTAACTTCTGACTTTAACCTAAGTAAAGAAGCGTATGAGTCAAATGAAATTCGGGTAGACTTTCAAACCGCCGACGCCAGACATGGTGTTCGTAGCGTAGAAGGTTCTATTAACGGTGAATTGTCACCTACAGCATATTCTGACTTTATGCAGTCTATTGTTGCTCGTGACTTTACTACTGGTGGTTCTACTACGGGTGCTTCTGTGACAATCGCAGCATCAGGTGATTTGTTTACTATCACCCGCGGTGCGGGTAGCTGGTTATCTGATGGTTTCTATGTAGGTAACATTGTTCAACTAACAGGTGCTGGCTTAGACCCTGCTAACGTATCTAACAATGTCTTGATCGTTAGTCTCACTTCTACTGTAATTACAGGTAAAGTATTATCTAGCACACCATTGGTTGCAGAAGGCCCTATTGCTTCTGTAGACGTTGATGTAATTGGTAAGCATACTTATATCCCTCTAACAGGTCATACAGACGATTCCTATACTGTTGAAGATTGGTATAGTGATATTTCTCAATCTGAAGTGTTTACTGGCTGTAAAGCAAGTTCTATTGCATTGCAATTACCTTCGACTGGTCTGGTTACTGCTGATATTAGTTTCATGGGTAAAGACCTAGCACAGACAGATACAAGCCAATACTTCTCAACACCTACTGCTGCTGGTACTGACGGTATCTTTGCTTCTGTGCAGGGTGCTTTGGTAGTAAACGGTACACCTGTTGCGTTGATTACTAGCTTAGATTTTACTATCAACCGTAATATCGAACCTGCTAACGTAGTTGGTAGTAACACTGCTGCTGACATGTTTGTTGGTCGTATTACTGTAACTGGTAATTTTAGCACCTACTTTGAGAATGCTACATTCCGTGATTACTTCAAGAATGAATCTACTGTTTCTTTGGTTGTAGCGTTGACTACTTCAGAAGATAAAGCAGCAGATGCAATGTCTTTTGTATTCCCTAAAATCAAAGTAAACTCTGCTACTAAAGCAGATGCAGAATTAGGTATTATCCAAGAACAATCTTTCCAAGCATTGCTTAATGATGTTACTTCTGCTGGTTTGATTGAGTCTACAATCTTGATTCAAGATACATCACTGTAATATCTAATTATTAGATAATAATACATAACCCCTACTTAGGATAAAACCTTCGTAGGGGTTTTTTGTTTCTTGGTTGATAATCAATTTACGTTGCAAATCTTAGTTTTTCATGGTATAATAAGAACTTAGACATCGTTCTAAACTAATAGATATTAAACAATATCTGGTTCATTAAAAATTTAACAGACAATAATAAAGGAGAACACTTTGCTTAATTTGCAAAAAACTAACTACGCAGAAGCTGCTGAAGCAGGCTACGAATTTGAACTGAAGAAACCCGGTTCAGGTGAAGGTACTGGTGCTTTTATCAAAGTACGTGGTGATCAATCAAAGATTGTACGGGCATGGTCACGACGTAAAGCTACAGAGTTTCAGATGAAAACTCTAAAAGGTAAAGACAAAGATAAACCAATGTCAATGGATGAAGTAGAAGATTTTGGTGTTGAACAAGCAATCAATCGTATTATTTCATGGCGTGGTATTTCCGATGATGGTGTAAATGAAATCCCATTTACTGTTGAAAATGCAGAGCGTTTACTGAAAGATCATCCTTGGATTCTTGAGCAAGTAGTGGAGGAAGCTAAAGAGCTTCTGAACTTTCTGCCAGAGTGATATACAGCAGTTAATTGAATATGCTGAACAAGAGTTTAAGTTATCAGCAAGACAGCATGATGGTGGTACTCTAAGAGATCACTTACTTGTGCTTCAAAAGAACACAAGGAAAGTACCGAAAGAGCTAGAAAACCTAGTTGAATTACCACATACGATGCTTGACGTATGGAATTGGTTTGCTGAATTAAATTCTACTAGACCTGTAGGTATGGCAGTTGGTGCTATTACATATACTGAAATTAAAAGTTATTTTGATTTATTAGGTATTGACGTAACACCACAAGAAGTCCAAATAATAAAAATGCTTGACAGGGTTTCTCTGAAACATTCAGAACAACAAGATAAAGCAGAAAAACAAAAGTCTCAAAAGTCTAAGAAGTAATACAATCCTCTATTGTCTGTAAATTATAACAATTATAAGCAGGTGATAGAGGGTTCTTTTTTATGGGTTATACCTTGATATTGTAGTATAGCCAATAACAAAGAATCTTTGTATAAACAAGAATAGAGGTAATGAAGCCTCAAGGAAATTATATGTTAAATTTAAGTAAAATTGTCTTTGAGACTGAAACAAAAGCCCTAGATATTGCTATCACTAAAGTAGGTGAATTAGCCGGTTCTTTAGTTCAATTAGACAAAGAAGTTGTAGCTACAGCAGCAAGACAAGCTAAGGTTGATAAAGATGCAGCTAGAGCAGCAGAGCTAAGAAGTAAGACTGACCTTAACAAGATTAAGACAGATAGAGATGCTTTAAAGTTAGAAAGAGAAAGAACAGCAGCAACAGAAGCTACTGGTGAAGCTATCGTTAAGGCTTCTAAAAAACAAGAAGCATTTATCTCATCAATCGAAAAGAAACGTGACTTAATTAGTCAAGGATGGACTGTTGGTGAATCTTCTGTATTGAAGATGGCAGATTCATTGGGTATTGCCGGTGACAAACTACAATACTTGCAAGGTTTACTTAAAGACATTGGTGGTTTAGTTTCTAATCCTTTTGACTCTGCTATTGGTAGTTTACGTTCTGTTAATAAAGAACTGGATGGTTTAAAATTACGTGCAGATTTGGTTAATCAAGGTATTGAATTATCTTCTAAACAGTTAAAAGAATATAGTAAATTAGGTAATGAAGTAGCCGTTGCATTGAAGCGTATTGGTGTTGACCCTACGCAAGGTGCTGGTCTTAAACAATACAATGCTTTACTTAAAGATTCACAAAATAACTACTTACGTGCTGCGTTAGAAGCTGACAAATACCGTTCTGCTGAAAAAGAATTATCTAGGCAACATAAAGAAACCGCTGCTGCTGTTAGATTCTTGTCTAATGAAGAAGAACGTATGAAAACTGTTCTTGAGACTATGAACGTAACTCAAGTAGGAACAGTATCTGCCAATGAAAGATCGGCACAAGCAGTTGCTAAGTATGCCCTTGCTTTGAAAAGAGCAGGTATACAAGGTCAAGATTATATCAATCAATTAGAGACATATAAAAGAAAGATTCAAGAAGTACAGAGAGTAGAAGAAAAGCAAAGGATTGACAGATTAAGTCGTTCCTTAACACCTCAAATATCTGACGTTGCGGTTAGCTTGTATGGCGGTATGAACCCTATGCAAGTATTGATGCAACAAGGTTTGCAAGTAAGAGATTTGATTGCTAACGCAAGTGTAGATGCAGACAAACTAGGTGCTGCTTTCAGACGTTCTGGTGCAGAATTTGCTGGTTCTATTGCTATGGCTGCTAAAGCAGTTGGAAGTTTGCTTGTAGGTTCATTGCAAGCAGCAAGTAAGTCTGTATTAGACTTTGGCACAAGAGTAACAGGTCTTGATTTAGTTTGGAAAAAAGCTGCAACAAGTATGAGTGCTTTTGGTGTTAGTACAGAAGCTACTACAGCAGCTATGGCACGTTTAAAAGCAGTGATGACTGTTGTGTTGTCTAGCGGTATTTTGTTGCTTATAACAGCCTTTACAGCCCTTGCTGTGGCTATGTATAAGACATGGGAAGCTAACTCTGAATTGAATAAACAACTAGCACTTACTGGTGGTAAGTTTGCAATAACTACAAAAGAAGCAGTAGCTTACGCTACTTCTTTGAACATTGCAGGTGTTACTACTTTAGATGCTACAAGAGCGATTACTGAAATGTCTAAGGCAGGTAATATTGCAGCAAAAGATATTGCTGGTATTACTAAGGCTGCTGTGGAGATGGAAAGGTATGTAGGTGTTGCTGTTACTGATACTATTAAGAAGTTTTCTGAATTACAAGACAAACCTTCTGAAGTCCTACTAGATATTGCTAAGTCACAAGGTTTCATAAACATAGAAACACTTAAACTTGTAACTAGCTTAGAAAAGGCAGGATTGAAAACAGAAGCTGCTACGCAAGCTACAAAAGCATATCAAGAATCTCTTGATAAAGTAGTATCTAATGCTAAAGAAAATCTTTCCCCATTGGAGAAAGCATGGGATACTATAAAAACTGGAGTCAATAATGTTTTTGATGCTGTTGTTAAGTTAGCAAATAAAAGCTCTATATTAGATCCTTTAGTTTTTGTATTTAAGTCTTTAGCGAGTATAATTTATTCAGCAGTTACTGCTGTAAATATGTTAGTAGAATCTATGATTGGAACTGTTAAGGTGCTAACAAAAGTATCTAGTTTCAATTTCAGCGGAGCTAAGGAAGATTTTGCTGACATGGGTACTTCACTAAGGGGACTTAAAACAGAGTCTGACAATTTTCTTGAAAATCTGTGGAAAGTAGAGAAAGCATCTAGTGCTTCTTCTGCTGCTGAAAGAGAATTAGATAAACAGAGAGCAAGAGACTTTGAATCTACTGAGGCTTTAAAGCAAAAAGGTTATAGTAAAGAAAAGAAGGCACTAGAAGAAATCAGAAAATTAAAGGGTGAAATTGTCGCAAGAAAGTTAACAACTACTCCTGACATTTATGACCGTGAGTATATTGCTGCAAGAGAAGCAGAGATTGACAGGTTAAATAAAGAAATAGCAGACGCTAAGAAGAAAACCCCAGAAGCAAAAGCAGCAAACAAAGCACAAGAATATTTTAATAACTTGATGCAACAGTTTACTGTTAAGACTATTGAAGCCGATGCTGCTACTGAAAAACTTACTGTATCTCAGAAGAAATTAGTAGACCTTGCAAACGATAAACAGTTTCTTGCATTACCTAGACAGATGCAAGATCAAGTGATGCAAGCTGGTGCTTTAGCTGCTACTACTGAAATACAAGCAGGTAATGAAGAACGTAGAAACAAAGCTATTGAACTTTATAATAGTTTGTTAGGTAAGTCTAGTGGTTTAGGTAAAGAATACTATAAGCAATTAGAACTAATCAATGAGAATGAAAAAGAAGGTTTTTACAATGCAGAGCAAGCAAGAGAAGCTAGAGCTAAATTGTTTGAAGGCACTAAGCAATGGAAAGACCATGAAAAAGAAGTAGAAGATGCTACTAATGCGTATAAGAAGTTTAAAGAAGAAATCCTTAAAACTAGAGAAGCGTTAGATATTGAAAACTCTAACTTAGACATGCGTGAAAGCCTTTTAGGTAAAACCCTAGAAGATCAAAAACTTATCAGGAGAGAACAAGAACTTCAGGTCAAATTAGCTAAAGAACAGAATGAGTATCTTCGTAAACAAAGGGAAATACAAACAGACCCTAAACTTAAAGGAGATGATCGGAGAGTTCAAGAACTTCTAAATGACTTAGACATCAACTATGCTGAAAAGTTAAAGACTATTAACCGTGAAGTAGTATTACAGTTTGCAGAAGATTTTGATGCTGCTATCCGTAATATAAAGAACGGTATTACCGATGCTTTAGTTACTGCATTGTTTGAAGGCGGTAAAGCAGGGCGTAAGAAATTACGTGATGTTATTGTTGCTGAATTGCGTAAAAAGATTACATTGCAAATTGATGCTGTAGTAAATGCTGTAGTTAATGCTGCATTAAGTGGCTTATCAGGTTTGCTTGGTGGTGGCGGTGCTGGTACAACAGGTGGTGGTGGTTTGTTAGGTGGTTTGTCTAACTTGTTAGGACTAGGTAAAGGACTAACTTCTTTATATTCTGGATTAACGTCTGGAACTGGTTTCTTAGGTGGTATAGGTAGTGCACTAGGTATCAACCAAGGTGCCGGTGCTGTTGCTGCATATAACGCTGGTGGGATGTCTGCTAACGCATTTGCTTCTGCCGCTGCTGGTGGATCTGGCGGTGGTTTTATGTCCACCCTTGGTAGTGCTATGCCTTGGATAGGTTTAGGTATTGGATTGCTGGCTGCATTTGGAGCTTTCCGCAAGAAAAAAGTAGTCGGTAGTGGTATCATGGGTGAACTAGGAGGAGATGAAGCCCTCAGAGATTACACATTAACCCGTAAAGGTGGGTATATATTTGGCGGCCCTGACTACAGTATTCAAGATTTAGGTGCAAGTGAGCAAGGTAAAATAGTCCAAGATACTTACAAAGCAATGCGTCAGAATACTGTAGACATGGCTAAGAGCTTAGGACTAGATACCAGTAAGATTGAAAATTACCGTACTGGTTTAGGTACTCAGATTCATCCTGATACTGGTGCTAGAACAGGTATTGATCTTAAAGATTTAACACCTGAAGAAGCACAAGCTAAGATTGCAGAAGCATTAGCTACTGCTAATAATGAAATGGCTCAACAGATATTAGGTACTTGGACTACTACTACTGAGGAAGTAACTAGAACAATATCTGAGAGAAGATGGGACAATATAACAGGAGATTATATTGAGTTCACAGAAACTGTAACTGATACTATTGAAAATAGCACATACGCGGCTAGTGAATACGCTAAAGAAGGTGAAACAGCAATTGAGACGCTTACTAGATTAGCAAACTCATTAGGTACAGTAAATGCAGTATTTGACTCGTTAGGTTATACCTTGTACCAAGGTAGTTTATCTGGTGCAGATTTGGCTAGTCAGTTAATTGATGCTTTTGGCTCTATTGAAACATTTACTAATAGTACATCTGCTTATTATAATGCTTACTATTCTGAAGAAGAAAAACGAGCAAATTTAATAAGAAGTGTTACTGAACAGTTAGGTAAGCATAACTTAGCATTACCTAAGAACAAAGAAGAATATAGAAAGCTAGTAGAAGCACAAGACCTGTCTACAGAAGAAGGTCGTAAGATGTATGCTTTCTTGATTCAACTTGCTCCTGTTTTTGCTGAAATAGCAGATAGTGCAGTGGCAGTTAGTGATGCTTTCAAATCTAGCTTAGAAAATGCTTATTCTGTTTTAGAACAAGCAGTAAATTCACAAAAAGAACTATTACAAGACCAACTTAATACTCAACAAGGTATCGTAGATAATCTACGTAGTATCTTTGAATTATTAGGTAGCAATGTAAGAGAACTCTACGGTGAAGTCACTAGCACAAGCAGTATGCTTGCTGTTCAGGGTAGAGGTGTAATCAGTAACGCATTATCTACTGGTGTATTACCTGACATCAAGACTTTAACAGAAGCTATAACTGCTGTTAAGAATGAAGTCAAGACTAATACTTACGCTACTAAGTTTGAATCTGATAAAGCCAAGTTGTTATTAGCTGCTGATTTGCTTGAATTACAAGACCAAACAGAAGAACAGCTTACTAACGAAGAACTGATATTAAAAGGTATCAAAGATCAGATACAGTATTTAGATGATTTATTAGCTAACGCTAAAGAACAGATGAATGCTGCGCTAGGTATCAAGGATGCTATATTATCGGTTGCAGAGGCTTTAGCAGCCTTCCAAGCAGCGTTAGTGCCACCAGCTACTGGAAATACAAGACCTACTACTGCCGATGTTGCTAACCCTAGCTTTGGCATGGTTGGTGATCAAGGTTCTAGTAATAATAGCAGTGGTGTAGACTACGGTAATATGTCAGATACTGACAAATACCTATTACAGTATGCACAGGCATTACAGTGGGGTACTGACGATAAAGGTAACACTACTTTGTTGTACGGCTACATGAATAGCCATGGTTACAACCAAGAAGATATTGCCAGAGTCTTAGGCTTTACTCCAGAAGAAATAGCTGCTCACTTTGCAAACTACGGTATTCCTGCGTTTGCATCCGGTGGTTTACATTCTGGCGGATTACGCTTAGTAGGTGAGAATGGCCCTGAGTTAGAAGCAACTGGTCCAGCTAGGATTTATACAGCTTCGCAAACAAAACAGATGATGTCTAGTAATAGTAACGATTCTGAATTGAGTGCTAAACTGGATAGATTAAGTATTGAAACTCAAGCAGTAGCAATAAATACTAATAAATTAGTTAAACTAATTGAACGTGTTATTGTACCTAGTTCTGCTGGTGATGCAGTTCAAACCTCTGCTGTATAGTAGTTGGTTAATTAGTAATCATGGGAAGGGTGTTAATTCACCCTTTCTTTATAATAATTAAAAGAAATGAAACTACTAAAGAATTTAGAATATGACGTAAGTCAGAGAATAAGTACAAACGCATCAGAAGTTAATCCTGCGTACAATGCAGGTACTACTTATGCTAAGGATGATAGGGTATATTATGGTGATTATATTTATGAATCATTAGTAAATAGTAATACAGGTAATCAACCAGATATTAGTCCTACAGATTGGTTATTAGTAGGCCCTGATAATAGATCAGCAATGTTTGATGACCAAGTAAATACTTCTACGGTGTCTTCTAGCCCGTTAGAAGTAGTTGTTAAACCCGGTACTAGATTTGATAGTGTAGCCTTGCTTAACCTTAATGCAGAATCTTATAGGGTAGAAGTTAAAGACGGAGTAGGTGGTACTACTGTTTATGATACAGGTACTGTTTCTTTAATATCTACGGTTATTACTGATTGGTATGATTACTTTTTTAGTGATATAGAATACGTTAAAGACGTAGTATTAACTGATATTCCTTTATATACTAATGGAACTATATACCTTACATTGACTAATACGGGAGATTGTAGTATTGGTGTGTTTAAATATGGTAGAACGTATGAATTAGGTTTAACCCAACAGGGTGCTAGTTTTAGTAATAATGATTATAGTGCTAAGATAACAGACGAGTTTGGTAATACAACATTCGTACCAAGAGCAACAAGTAAAAGAATGTCTGCTATTATTTTTGTAGATAATAATAGATTAGCTTTCTTACAAAACATACTCACCGATGTTAGTTCTAAACCTAGTGTTTGGATAGGCTCTACTGATACAAAATATGCACCGTTAGTAATCTATGGTTTCTACCGTAGCTTTAATACAGTAATAGCATATCCTAGTCATAGTTTGTGTACACTTGAGTGTGAAGGGCTCATCTAATGAAATTCTACGTAAATAACAAAAACAATAAAAGTTAATAAAGGTCTAAAATGCCAATAACAACAACAATAACTACATTAAGCACGCCACCAAGTAGAAGTGATCCTACAAACTTTGTTAGTAGAGCAGACGTATTCTTAGGTGAATTACCTGATTGGGGTGATGAAGTAAATACAGTAGGCAGTGAAATGAACAGCACAGCTACTGCTGTTAACGTATCAGCTTCTGCTGCTGCTGCGAGCGCAGTTGCTGCTGACGCTGCTAAGGTACAAGCAGAACAAGCAGTAGTTGCTGCTACAGCAGTATCTGGTGCTACTAAGTGGGTATCTGGTACTAGCTATGCAGAAGGAGATGTAGCTTGGAGTCCTGCTAACGGACAAAACTATAGACGTAAAGCACCCGGTGGTGTTAGTACAACTGACCCTTCAGCAGATGCAACAGGTTGGTATAGCTTAATATCTTTACAAGGGTTAACAGTAATAG
>Ga0208644_1001102_pt1 | contig 23211 bp, 22 predicted proteins | sample VirMetDEL_Nov_18_FD_184517 | JGI IMG/M metagenome (GOLD analysis project Ga0208644, IMG submission 184517) | Aqueous microbial communities from the Delaware River and Bay under freshwater to marine salinity gradient to study organic matter... | ecosystem: Environmental > Aquatic > Marine >...
TCCTCTAATCGGTGCATCCGTATTATTGGAAGATGTTAGATGTTATAATCGCGCAGGTGTATTATTAGAGGAATATCCAAATTATTACAGTTGGGCAAACGTTCACACTCTATATTCTGAAACAGAAACACGTATAAATAAAGATGGATTAACTGAAGGTGTTGTAGCATATAATCCAAATCAGAAATCATGGACTGGTAATAATATTAGTCGTTTTACAAATACTCAATTTAATCCATATTTTAAAAAAGATTCTACTGGAAATGTAACATATAATAAAGTTCGTATTTGTTTAAAACTCAAAACAGGATTAATGAGCAGTAAAACCATTGTTCCAAATGCTCTCTTAGGGGGTATGCGGTGGGAATTTATCCTGTCTCCTGATCGTAGAGTTTTTAGATTATTTAGAAATGCTATTACTTCTGCTTATTGTCCTAAACTCTCTCATGTTGGAGTAGGTGCTAAATATACCGGCTATCCTACGGCTTCATCCCCTGTAACTGCAATTTATCTCTCATGGGCTAATAATATGATGATATCTGCTGATAGAGTTCCGTTTTGTGTCGGTGAGAGAATTCAAATTAATGGAATTACTGGAAAAACAACTATTACTAGTATAGAAGTTGAAGAAGTAAGTGGTGAAAATTTTATTAAAATTGGTTGTACCTCGTATGCTAATGCTGATGGAAATATTGCTAGTGAAGCCCCTATTATATCTACTTCGTATGATGATAATATTGCAGGAGGTGATTCTCCTCCATCTTATACAGTCTCAGATGTAGAAATGATTGTTGAAGAAATTGAAACATCTCCTGCTTATCAGAATGCGATGATGAAGGCACTCAAAGAAAACGGAAAAGTTGCTTATAATTGCTTGTGTGCTCAGAATTATCGTCATTCGGTTCTAGCAAGTGATAAAAATTCTACTGTTCATTTTAACCTTAATAATAGTATGGCGAAGGCAATTCTAGCTGTTCCTGTAACTGACCCCTCCTCAGATATAAATACTACTATTAAACAGTTTACACTAAGAGATGGAATTAGTGGGAACTGGGATCATCTTTTAGAATATCAGTGGTTATATGATTCAAAACTTCAGCCTGACCGTGCCGTAGATACTAGAAAAACGAATGACCAAACAATTGATATATATAATGGACAGTATTTGTGTGAATTAGAAAAAGCCTTAATTATGGGAGGTATTCCTAGCAATTCATTCGAACATATAAAATCTAATTGTGTAATTCCTCGTGCTCTAGCATTGGAAGGACAAATTTATGACACGAGGATGAAAGATGCTCAGTTAAATCTACATTATAGCACTCTTAGTGAAAAATCAAAATTAATTAATGCTTGGGTTGTTCATGTTAGACGTTTTGAAATGACAACATCAGGTGTAAATGTAATCTTTTAAAAACTTTTTTTATAAAATAAAATTCTTTTAAAAACTTTTTTAATAAAATTCTTTAAAAAACTTTTTTAATAAAATAAAATTCTTTAAAATAAATATATTATTAATAAATAAATAATGTCTCAGTATTTTCATCTTCTTCCGAGCAATCAACCATCAAATAATGTAATAAAATTTGAAGGTGTCCCTCTTATTAATTTTACACTGGCTCAGAATCCAAATGCCACTGTTCAGGGTTCATCTATTAGACTAAATGGAAAATTAACCTGTAAAGCTTCAAATGGTGCTGTCATTACAGGAGGAACTGCTAATTTAGATGAACGTCTAGGAATTTATTCTCTATTTGATAGACTTTCTATTAGTTTATTAAATAATTCTCAAATTTTAGAAGAGATTAAATTCTATAATTCGTTCTTAAGTTCCTATTTATCGGTGACTACTTCTGAACAACAGATTCTAACCTCTGATAATGTTCAACGTGGTTCTGTAATAAGTCAGGGACAGGGTTCTGATATTGTAGTTAATGGAACAGGGGCGGGAGAATCTACGATATTCTTCAGCATTCAACTTCCATGTGGGCTGTTTTTAGGACAGAATCCAATTCCATTAATGCACGGTTTAGTGATATCATTAAATCTGTGTCCTCCATCTCAGGCTTTCCGTGCTGATGCTGGGACTGCTCCATATTATGAACTTTCTGATGTTCATCTGTCAGGTCGTATGATGACAGGAATGCAGAATGTTCCTCGAACCCTTGTTTATAACTCTATTCAGAGTTATTATTCGGTAATTAATAGTGCCTTTGCTACCCTGAATTTCAATTTAGGAACTTCTCAGACACTTGGTTCTTGGGTGGTATTTAGACCAAGTGAGAACACTAATAATTATGAAAAATCAGGAACTCGTAACCTTCCAATTATGAAGTCTGCCACTAGTCCTGCCGTTATTAAAGACCTCCAATTTTTACAGAATGGAGTTAAAATTCAGCTACAATATCCAATTGAGGACGATAATGCAGAAAATCAAACTCTATTTAATAGTCAAATTACTAGAAATTTTATTAGTGCTATTCGTAATTTCTCCTCTCTTGGTAATACTGGTGTCTCTCCAATTAACACGAATCTAACAACCACCTTTAATGACGAACACGATAAAGTTAAAGGTGATTTTATATATGGTATAGGTTTAAGAATGGATTATTATTCTGACCAAGGTGTTAATATGGTAGGAGGCAATTTTACTATTCAATTTACTAGCACTCTAGACACTGATTTTCCTAATAGTGCTTATATGTTCGTACATACTAGAAACACTGTTAATTTTGGAGATACAGGGGTCCAAGTCCTTAATTAGTTTAATTAATAAATGGATACCATATTTAAACAAACTTTTTAGAAAAAAGTTTTATCAAAAAGAAAAAATTTTTATAAAAATAAATTTCTTTAATAAAATATTATTTTATAAAAAAACTTTTTATTAAAAACTTTTTATTAAAAACTTTTTTTTATAAAATAAAATTCTTTAAAATAAATATATTATTAATAAATAAATAATGTCTCAACCAAATAATCTTAATGATGAAGTAAAGGCACTTAATCCATTAATCTCAGATCCTAAAAGATGTAATAATCCTCAAGTACCTGATTTATTAAAGCCAAATTGTAAGAATTTTCAGGAATCTCAGAATGTGGACACATCAATACTCGACCCTGTAATTGTAAAAAGTGATTATATCCGTTTTGTTTTAGATAAAAAGGGCATTTTACACTCAAACAGTAAAATCTCTTTTTCTATGAAATTAAACGGTGGTTCTTATAAGGCTTTTTTTCCAATTACTTCAGGTGCATATTCGATCGTCAAAAAAGCCGTCCTTCGCGCAGGTACGACTATTTTAGATTCTACCGACCAATTCAATGTGCTGAGTTCTTACGAGAATTTAATGTTAGATAATGACACTGTTCTCCGTAAAGAAGGAATTAAATCAGGAATGGTAGGTGCTTATAAATCTACGATTCTCCCATATATGAACGGCTCAGGTGTGGCAAATGGCAGTGAGTGGCCAAGTGAATCATCTCTAAATGTTGGAAGAGATTTTTCTCTAGCATTTACTCCTGGTAGTTTTACCTCTACATTAGGAACTGATAAATGTCCTGTAACTCTTCATGATTATCAAGATTTAAGAAAAAATTCAGATTATGTTCTAGAGTTAGCAACACTATTTAAATCTCTACGTTTTACCCAATTACCCCTATATATGATTGAACAACCCGTAATTATCGAATTGTTTTTAGAACCAACTAATGCTACCCGTTTATCCGTCCCGCTTGGTGGAACAGTTCCTGTATTTGAATTAGATACTACAAGCCCCAAACTCATAGCTGATTATATTTACTACTCGTCAGACACGATGAATGCCTTTCAGGAAAGTAATAAAATTATGAGCCTTCCATTTTTTGAGCATCAGTTAGTAAATACTAATGTTAATTATGATACAACCCCTAATTTTGTTCGAAATTTAGGATGTGCAGGTAAAGCAGTTAATACTATTAAAATCTGTCATACAGATTTAACTTCTAATTTAACTAATACACTTCTAAATCGTTATAAGTCAGAAGTTGCTGCATGTTCTCGTGATGACATCTCCTATAACTTAAAAGTTAATGATAGATTTTTATTTCCTGTTGCAGTTAAGAATCCATCTGAGCAGTATGTTAACACTATATCAGCTGAGGGGATGTCTCTTAATATAACTGGCAGAGAATACGACAAAGAGCTTGGAAATGAATTTACTGAATTTGAAACAATTGAAGGACATAAACAGGATGATGAATTAGAAGGACAGAAGAGATGGATGACTATTTATAACCTGACTGGAGAACGTATTAATAATAGAGGTATTGAATTACATTTAGACGTAAAGAATGCAGGAGATACTGACCTTAATCAGTTAGTATGGGTTCAGTTGAGTAAAACATTAGTTTTATCTAACGGCCGTTTCACTGAAGTTTATAATTAAAATTCTTTTAATAAAAAATTTTCTTTAAAAATAATATATAAATAATATATAAATGAGTAATAATGAACAACCTGATTATATATTTATTGAATGTTCTGCTGACCATTCATTTGAAAAAAATTCAACAAATAACAGATGGATTAATAAAATTGATGGAGGTGTGACAATACCTGAAAATGCTATTTTATCCGTTCAATATGCTGGATTAAATGTTATAGGCAGTGACTCAAATGTTATAGAATTTAAAAATGAAAAAATAGGACAATCTGAAATATATAAATATAATGAAGAAAATGAAAATTATGAAAAAGTTAAATATGATGTTTATGATAATAAAATAACACTTTTTATAGAGTTTTACAAGAACCAAGATGGACTTTATAATTATATTATGCCTTATCCTCATTTTTCATATAGTTATACTGATTATGAAAATAATTATATAGCACGTGGAAATAATAAGGATAAAACTAATGAGGAAAAACAACAAGGAATAGAACAATCAACATATAATTCAATATTTAATTATGGTTTTCCTGTTGATAATAAAAGATATACAATATTAAAAAGAAATCCAAATTCAGAATATACTGGAACTCATTCAGGAAGAGAACATAACGGGATTTATTTTGCACGTGATATATCCAATTATGAATATTCTGTATATTTTAATGAAGTAGAGATAGAATTAGATAAAGGATATTTAACACCTTCCTCAATATCTCAACAAATATCTCAACAATTAGATAAACACACCGAAGTTAAGAAAAAACAAATGAGATGTTGGATAAATGATACTACTTATTCTTCTCAATGGACTGATGATTATGTAGATATTGAAGGAGGAATAACCACTGAAACAGAAACATTTAAATTATTTCAATGTGCTACAAGAAGGTCATTTTATTTATATGCTTATACTGCTTTTAATAGTGCTATTAATTATAATGATAATTCAGAGGTTATTCAATATGCTAAAAATTTTGAATATATAGGATGTTATAATCCTTCAATATTTTTAACTGGAAGAAGTATTTTAAAAGATTTAAGTTATGATTCTAAACAACAGAATTTTGTATTTTTAAATGAAATAAATTGTACAGGTGAAACTTCACCAAGATATAAAATTTATTCATTACATACTAATATTCCTTATAATAAAGATATATTAAAACAATTTAATTATATTTTTAATTATCAAATAAAAGATGAAGCAATGTATGAAACAAAAGTAGCAAAATTAACTAATTCAACACCTCAAAATTCAAGATTTTTACATGTTGATTGTAAAACACCTCAAACTTATACAAATTTAAATGCTTATAAAACGGCACGTTTTGGAACTGATTATTCAACATCAACAACCACTGCCGGAAATTTAACTAATCCAATGTATTTAAATTATTATGAAGGATGGAATGATTTTCATGGTGATGGAGCTTATGGGGTGTTTTTCCCTTGGATTAATGATTTAGGACAAGTATATACTCGTATAGATGTTAGAATGTATATAGATATAGATGCTTCAAGTAATCCTTATTTTAAATTTTATACAGATGGAGTCACTAATGCTGATAAATATGGAGGAACTTTTACTCAAGACCATTTTGATTATGACCCTTCTGTTTTTCCATTAATAACTGAAAAATATCTTAGGATTGGATGGGACCGCCATTTTTCTGCTCATGGTAATCAATGTATAATGTTATGGAATGGTTTAACTGATGTTAGTTCGTTAAAGGTAAAAATGTCTGCAGAATCAGGAGGTTCTGTTCAGGATGCTATTCCTGTTTATAGTAATACATTTTTATTAACATCAGATAATACTAAAGAATATACTTATGATACAGGAAATGACGAAATATATTTAGGTAGTGATTCATTTTTATTTAATTTTGATGAGGTAGAATCAAGATTTACAATGTCTCAATTACATACATCAAGAAAACAATTTAATAATGCTCTTAGTGGTTTTGATTCATCTGTTATGAGAGGAATAAAGGCAGATCCTACAACTGGAACTCCTGAAATATATTATCAAAATGGAATAATTCCTGATACTGTAAATACTGATAATATTGATTTTCCTATAGACATAAATCCTAATGGAAATACTCCAATTTATGAAATATCTCCTAATGTATTAAGTACATCAACTCAAGAGGTAGCATTCCATTATAGAAATTTAAATATACAAACTAATGTTATTTTTGATTCTAACTGTGGTATTTATTTAAGTTTTTGGGGTGTAGATAATAAAACTTATAATAATAGTTTATGGGATATATTAGGATTTAGTCAAAATCAAACTCATACATATCATATAGAAGATTTACCTTTTCAAGAAGTTTTATATAGAAGTAATAGATTTTTAAATAGTGGTGTAAATTTAAATCAATCTCAAATATATCCATTTACTACAAATTGTCAAATTAATAGTAATGAAATTATAACGTGGAAAAATAACCCTTTTAATATTAGTTATTTTAATACTTTAAATATTCCAAATAATTTTAGAGTTATTCATGATTCAAAAAATACTAATCACGAATTCCATTTTGAAGATAATGTTAGACCTTATAGAGTTATTCAGAATCAAGTTTCGACGTTAATGTATGCTGAAAGATTACCAAGAAAAACCAATATTCCATATTATCAAATAAGAAGTGATATATTACCAATGGTTAAATATTATGGAGGAAATAAACAGACTAATGGACGTCTTCCTGTTGTATCACTAGTTAATAAAAGTTTTGGAGGTAATGATTATATGGTTAATCAAGGAGACAACTCAATGGAATTTATAATAACAAGAAGAACAACAATAAATTCAGTAACAACTGAAATATTTGATAGTAACGGAATACCTGCTGTTTTAGATCCTCATAGTTGTATAATATATAAATTCCAAATTCCATATATTACCCCTCAAATAACACCCTATTTAACAAGTGCCGAATTAGAAGAAGCTGAACAACAACAAATTCAGAAAAAACAAACAAAAAAAAAATAATTAATAATTATATATGGAAAAAGAACCAACATATAATGTAGATTATGCCAAAAAATACTATATTAAATGTTGGTTCTAAATCTTAAAATATCAAAAAGAATATTATGATGAAAATAACACTTATAGAAAAAAAAGACAACCTAAAAAAGATTTTGAATTAAAAAAAAAAAATTTTATTATAAAATTTGATTAATATTATATAATGGAAGAACTAAAAACCCCTCGTGATTTAGATGATGATAAATATATATGGAGTGATGAGATAGAAGACTTATTAAGTGAATGGGCAGAGAAAGCCGGTTGCTACCAATGGTTACATCGTTATTCTGAACGCAAATATAAAAAGAAGAGCCATTTTTATCAAATACCTATAATCATTTTATCTACTGTATGTGGGGTTGGTAATTTTGGTGCTGATTCCTACGTACCTAAGGATTATCAAAGTGGATTCAGTGCGTTCGTAGGCTCATTAAATGTATTGACTGGAATCTTAGGAACATTACTAAGTTTTTTAAGATATTCTGAGATATACGAAGGACATCGTATTAGTGCTGTATCATGGGGTAAATTATCGCGTAGTATTCAGATAGAATTAGCATTAAAGGATGAAAGACGTAAACCGTGCCGAGACTTCCTGAAAATAACACGTTCTGAATATGATAGACTTTTAGAAAGTAGCCCATCAATAGATCAAGATGTAATAGATACTTTTAAAAAGAAATTTAATGATGAATATCCTGAAATAAAAAAACCCGTGATATGTAATGGTTTAGAAGAATGTAAAATATATAAGGAAGAACACGAAATACCAAAAATACATTCTGATAAAATAAAAAGAGTAATATAATATATAATGCCAAGTCAACGAAGATTAACAAATGAAATTAATAGAATAGAAAATGAAATAAAAGATGTTAAAAATATTGTAGTTGAAATTAAAGAATTGATTGAGCAATATAATAATGAGATTAAAAGAATTAATAATCCACTAGTTAAAAAAGAAACTGATTTAACGGATTATATTAATATTGTTCATGATTATTAATAATATAAAATCGTATTTATATAAGATTTTAGAAAATAATTAAGTTTTTTCTCATTTTTTTTATGGATTTTGAGAAAATAATTAGTTTTTTTCTCATTTTGAGAAAATAATTAAGTTTTTTCTAAATAAATTCATTTAAGGCTAAGATAATTTTAAAATTATGGGAACTTTTTATGATTTTGTCTCATTTTTAGAGAAAAAAAGAGAAAATTTTCTCCATTGAGAAATATCCGGTATTTTTTCTCATCGATAAGGTGGGGTAGGGTGGTATGTAGTGGGGGGGATAGGGTGGTAAGGGCGCCGAATTCGGATAGGAAAAAAGAAATTCATAGCGATTATACGCCAATAAACTCGTAAAAGTGGCTCAAACTGGAAAAAAAAATGTTGTTATAAGTAAAATGGAGCAGTTTGACAAACTGGAGTCTAACTGGAAAAATCAATATTATAAACATCACGAAAAAATGCGTGACTATCATAGGTTGAGATATTGGAAAATTCAATTTGGAGAAATAAAAGTAAAAAAAGAGATAAAAGATAAAGAATTTGAATTTAAAAAAGGTAATTATATTGTGAAATTTGATTAATCATAAAGGGGTACCCTTTATAATTTTTTTTCAGTTTGGGTTTTTTTATTTATAATGACAAATAACTATCTAATATAAACGTAATACGTTTAATTTTTTCATCATTGATTTTTGTATTTTTTAGATCTTCAATAATTTTATTTAATTCTTGTATTTTTAATGAAACATAATATATTTTAAATAATCGAAATTCATTAATAAAATCGGCATTGTTTGAAATTGATTCTATACCGCCTTTATATTTTTCAATTAAATCTAACCAATAATTATTTTCAAATAAAATTTTGAATGTTTTATTTTTATAAAAATGATTATTACTATATTTTATTTTATTATTTTCTAATTGGATGTAACAATTATGAGACATATCTTTTTTATTTAAATAATTTTCAAAATGCGTTTTTTTATTATTTATTTGGTCTAAAATCAATAAACATTCAGTAGACCTTTTGTATTCATTTACTAATTCATCAATTGTACAATTTTTTAATTGTGGAGGATGATAAATTTTATTATAACTTAAAATTAAATAATATATATCTTCTTTTGTTTTATTATGTAAATTTTTATCATCATCACATACAATAACTTCTGAATATTCTCTTTTTTCATAAAATATACATTTACAATTTGGAGTTATAGCATATTCAATATTATTGTTTTTATTTGTTATAATATCATAAACTTCATTAGTTTTTACTTCAAAAGGAGTACCACAGATACATTTAAAATTACCGTTACCTGTTCTTACATCTCTAATTTTAGACTCTATTATCCATTGATTAGTTTGATTTATGTTTATTTTTTTCCATATACGATGATTAATTATTTTTTTTGTATAAATTGTTTTTTTCATTAATATATATTATATATATACATTTTGTTTTTTATCTTTAACATCTTTAAATATTACAAAAATCTGGTGATTTTGGTGTTTTTTTATTAAAAAACACTACACTCGTATTTTTTTCATAATTCTATTACTTAATAACGTTTAATAATATTTTATTATTATTGGAATTCGAATTTGTAGTTTTATTTTTAAGACTGAAATTATTTTAGTGTCTTTTTATTTTGATTTTGATATTCTCGGAGAGATGGTTTTGTATTTTTTTTATATTTTTAAATATTTAGTAGTATTATATAAAAAAAACATACACTTATCATTCAGTTTGAAATTTATTACTATATATATATTATTATATAATTATTATAAATAAATAAGACTATAATAGTAATAAATATTTAATGAAACTTTTAGTGATACTTTTTATTTTTAGTGTATCATTTTTATTTTAATATAATTCTATTTAAAAAAAATATTATTATATATTATATATAATATGAATTCTATAGACAACGAAAATACTACAAAAAATGTGATTGAATTTAAAGATTTTTCTAAACCTTTTCAAAATGATTGGTTCAATAAACGTAAGGAATTTAATAATAAAAAAGATTTTATAGAAAATTTAGAATCAAATATTTTTTTAGATAAATATTTAAAAAAAGAAGATAAAACAAATGTATTTGAAGTTATCCAATCACATACGAAACTAAAACCATTTTATGATATTGACAAAGGATTTAAAACAGAACAAGAATTCAAGAATAAATATCCCGAATTGTTAACAAATGTTATGAACTTTTTAGCTAAAATGTACCCCTTAGGATCATTAGCAATAAGTGAAGCTCACGGCTGGAAAAAGAAAAACGTCATAGAAAATAAAGAAAGTAAAGAAGTTGAACATTATGCTATGAGTTTCCATATAGTAGTAAATAATTATGAAACAACAATCAAAGAATTAAGAGAAATAAACCAAGCATATAAAATTTACGATAAATTTGATTTTGTAGATAAAGCAGTTTATAGAACATACGGATTAATGAAATGCTTAAATGCTTCTAAGCCGTGGGAGCATAGATATAAAAAAATTGAAGTAAATAATAATCCATTAAATCATTTAATCCAATCAAACGAACTAACTAATACAGGATTTAATAAAGTTATTTTTCCTGAAGATTATGAACCAATAACGAAACATATTAAAAAAATTGAACCAAAAAAAGAAGAAAAAAAAAATGAAGAAAATAAAAATGAAGAAAATAAAAATGAAGAAAATAAAAATGGTGTATGTTTTTCAAAAAAAGATACACTAAAAAAAAATGATGAAGAAAAATCAATATATCCTGAAAAAAACTTTTCTGAAGTTATTCAAACTTTATTTAATATTAAAAATAAATGGCTACATTATAAAGACATTATAGATGTAGGGATGGCTTTCTTTAATACCTGTTATGAAATGAATGAATTAGAATCAGGGAGAATAATAATAGCTCAATGGATTAAAAACGGTACAAAAATATGGACTTCAAGACCTGACCGTTCAGTAGATGATTGGAATACAAGAATATTAAAAGAATGGGATTATTGGACTAAACGGCAAAATATTCCTGATGAAAAATTATCATTTGGATCATTAGACAGATGGGCAAGAGAGACAAAGCTATCAGAAGGTACACCTAATGAAAAGTATAAAGAACTAACAGAACTAAATAAAAAATATTTAGACTTAATACCGTGTAATAATAACACGTGGTATAAAGTAGGTTCAATCTTAAAAAAATTAAGTTGTAATATTGAGGTATGGGATGAATGGTGTAAAAAAGATGAAAATTATAATATTGATAATAATAAATTTAAATGGTTGGATATTGAAAAATATAATTATAATGAAAAAACTTTATACTTTTTGGCTTTCGAATATAATAAAAAAAAGTGTATGGACTTAAAAAATTCATTATATGATAAAATAGTGACAAAATATATGAAAAATCAAACAGAATATGAAATGTCAAGATTAATAAGAAATTATATTGAAAATATTTATTGTATAGAAGCAGAAGGCAATAAAACGACTTTTATTATTCCTAATGAATTTAATACATGGGAGAAAAAAAATAAAGCCTCAATAGGTAAATTATTATCAGAAGAAATTCACGATATATTTTCGTCAAAATCTTATGAAATACAATTAAACATAGAAAAACTAGAGAAAGAATTAGAAGTAAAAATAATTAAAATAGAAGATGATGACATAGGAAAAAAACAACTAATGAAAATAAAAGAAGAAATAAAAGAAAAGAAAGAACAAATAAAAGAACTAAAACAAGAAAAGAAAGGCTACGACACAACAGCCGTAAAATTACAAACTACATATAATAAAAATAATTTTATTAGTGCATTAAGAGATAATACATATGAGAAAGGAATAATAGACAAATTAGATGAAACAAATTTATATTTAATTAATTTTAATAATGGAGCTTATGATTTAAAAAATAGTAAATTTGTTATTCCTGAACCTGATGATTTTGTAAGTAAAACAACAGGATATGACTTCACCCCTGAAGTAGATGAAGAAATAAGAAAAGAATTATTTTCATTAATTAATAAAGTATATAAAGATGAAACAGATGAAACAACAGAATTAAGAGATTACAACTTAAAATTAATAGCTTCTTGTTTATGTGGTATTAATAAATATGAGGGTTTTTATGTTCATACAGGGGGAGGAAGTAATGGAAAATCTCTTATGGATTTTTTAAATGGTTTAGTATTTGGTGAATATTACGACGTTATGGACAAATCATTTTTTACAAATCAGAAAAAAAGCTCAGGAAGTGCTGACCCAGAATTAGCCGGTAAAAAAGGGATCCGAATGTTGGTAAGTAGTGAATGCGAAAAGACCGAAGAATTCCAAGCCAATAAATTAAAAATATTAAGCGGTAATGACAACATTAGTACTCGTGGATTATTCCAAGAACAATTTAAATTTATACCTCAATTTACAATATTTATTCAATCTAATGGATGCCCTAATCTCTCACAAGTAGACAAAGGCGTTAAAAGGCGTTTTAGATTGATAGAACACCCTACACAATTTGTAAATAATCCTGAACCAAATAATAGATATCAAGAAAAAAAAGATGTAACATTAAAAGAGAAATTTAGAAATGATGTAAGATACAGACAACAATTTATGTTAATATTAATTGATTATTATAATAAATATATAAAAGATGATAAAAGCGGAGAAATTAAAACACCCCCAAAAGTCAAAGAATTTACAGACAATTTTATTTATGACAATGATATTATAGGACAATTTTTCAATGAGGAAAAAATAAGAGTAACAAATGACGACAAACATTTATTATTACAATCTACATTATTTGATTTATACAGAAATTCAATATTTTATGAAGATTATGATAAATTAACAAGAAACACCTTTTATAAATTAGTAGGAAATTATGAAGGTATTAAAAAAGTACGCCGTTCTGATGGGTCTTATTTTAAAGGAATTAAACATTTTGCAAAAGCATTATAAAAAAATCTTTATTAAAATCTTTTAAAAAAAAATATATATTATATATATATATAAGATGTCACTATTACAAAAATTCAATGAATTGGATGAATGTGAACAAAAAAATTTTATAGATTGTCTAGCAGAGAACCACATTAAATATTTTATTAGAATAGTTAATAAAAATTATTCATCAACAAGAAAAGAATATTATAAAAAGAAATATAAGGAAAATGAAGAATATAGAAATAAAATAGCACTTGCAAATAAAAAATATAATCATAAAAAAAAAGAAGAAAAAAAAAATATTGAATAAAAATATATGTCATCAGAAGACGTTCAATTAGTCGCAGAAGCCTTTAATGATTTAAATGATGAAGAAAAAATAGAATTTTATATACTTAATGAAGAATTATTTAAAAATTTTTATAGAATAGAAAAAAATGCTAAAGAAAATGAAAGCTGTAGAATAAGATATAAAACAGATGAAGAATACAGAGAAAGAATGCGATTTAATAACCGTAATTATTACAAAAGAAAAAAGGAGAAAGAAAAAAAATTAAGACAATCTATAGATGCCAAGGACTAAAGATAATAAAGCTGTGCTGTATAAACCGTGGAAGAATACGACAAAAGCCGTTTATAAATATTGGGTATACGTAAAAGCCGATAATAAACAAGGATATAAAAAAATAGGATTTGGAAATAAAAATTATCAACATTATAAAGATAAATTAGGTGAATATTCAAATTTAGATCATAATGATAAAATAAGACGTAAATCATATTTAGCAAGAGCTAAAGGAATAAAAAATAAAAAAGGAGAGTTAACATGGAAAGATAAAAACACCGCCAATTATTTTGCAGTAAAATATTTATGGTAATTAATCTTCTACTAATTCTTTAATAAGATTTATTTTTTCACAATCATTTATATTTTCATTATTAATAATCTCATTAATTCTATAATCTTTTTCAAGTGCAATCTCATCAATCTCAGATATAGCTCTATTAATGCTTTTCTCTAAAGAATGCCCTAAATTACGATAATAAAAAAGAAATTGTAATTTAAAACCATTACTCATACATAAAATCCATTCTTTAGTATCATTATCAATATCTAAGCTTTTAATAATTTGGTCATTTTTACTCATTATAATATATTATATATTATTTTATTTTTTAAACAAATTAAAATATATACAAAATATATAAATAAAATGCCAAAATATACAATGAATGAAGATATTAGAACATTAAAAATTCTAGAAATTATAGAAGAAAAAGAAGAACTAAAAAAGTTTTTTTTATCAATGATTGAATTAGTAGATGAATACATTAAAGAAATGTACGATTTATCAACAGATTCAGACATTGAAGAAGATGAGCCATATGAGCCTTATGAATATTCAACAGACGAAGATGACTATTAAGAAGCTTTACTTTTTTTTAGTTTTTTTTGGTTCTGTACCAAATATTTTTTTTTGAGAAATATTATTTTTATTTTCTTTAATCTTTAAATTTTTATCATCAATCATAGAAGTTATATTATTATGTCCTTTTTTTGTCATTTTACAATATTCACATGGCATTAATTCGGCATCTTTTAAATAAGGGTTTATTTTTTTAGCATTTTTAGTTTCTTTTGGCATATTTAATTATTAATAATAAAAAAATTTATTAATATTTAATTTTATATGTATAAATAAATGTCTAAATATTCACATAGAACAGTAAAGGAATTAAAAACCTTTATAAAAAAATACAATGAACATTTTAGAATTATGCTTACAGGAAAAAAAAAGCCTGATTTAATTAAAGAAATTGAAGATGGAATGAAAAAAACCGTAACAGATGAGCTAAAAAAAGCTCATATGGATTTATTAACAAAAACACCAAAACCAAAACAGCCCAAAGTAGACAAGCCCAAAGTAGAAAAACCTAAAGAACAACCAAAAAAAACAATGAAAAAAGAGGATGAAGTAAGACCTGCTAAGAAAGCTTTTCCACCAATACCGAAAAATATTAGAGGAAAACGTGTAAATGTTAAATTTGAAAAACCTGCAACAAAAGAAAGGATAGAAACAGGTGACATTAACCTTGGAAAACTTGAAGAACCTAAACCAAAATTAGAAGCTTTAAAAGTTGTAAAAGGTAAAAAAAAAAGTATTGAATTAGAACCAACAAAAAAACTAAAAACAATTAAAGTAAAGAAAGCAGAACCAAAGAAGAAAGCACCATTTTTAGAAGAATTAAAAGAAACAGATATAAGTATATTAGAAGATGCGGGTAATTATGATTTACAAAGAGGGGGGAGATGTAGTGATTTAATTACAGTTTCACAATATATTATTAAAGCAGATAAAGATAAATTTAAAAAAGTAAGAATATTTAAATTATCAGATATAAAAACAGATATTAGAAATGTAGGAAGTTGGGAATTAAATAATCCTACACCTTTAGCGATTATTTATAATTATTTTTTCCAATTAATAGAAGATGAAAAATATTTAATAAGGGTTAAGAACGATTGCGGAGTAAGAGAATTATTATTCGTTGAAAAAGCATATAAAATATTATTAGATAATTTTGATTTAATAAAAAATAAAATAATAGAACAAAATAAAAAATATAATCCAAAAATAGAATCTATTATGAAAGAACGAAAATTAAAAGATATTGAATTTAATTTAACAGAAAAGAAAGAAGAACCAAAAGGCGAAAAAGTAAAAAAAGCAGAACCAAAGAAAGAAGAACCAAAGAAAGCAGAACCAAAGAAAGAAGAACCTGATGCTAAAAACCAAAAAAAAATAATGTCGGCATTAAATTCAATTAATAATGATATAAATGAAATATCACAACTAATAAGAAGTAACCCAAAATTTAATATTGATAAACCAACGTTAACAGAAAAACAAGTTTTTAAAAATAGTATGTTTGATAATTTAAATGATTTAGAAAGTGCTATTAAAGATTTTGATAACCAAACATTTTTTTTACAAAATAAAGAAATCAAAAATAAAATGGATGATATAAAAGACAAAATGCCATTTATTTTAGACCAAATAAAAAAACCAAAAAGTAAAAAATGATTTAAAAATATCAATATAAAAAACAACAATAAACAACAATGGTAAATTATAAAGATGGAAAAATATATAAAATAGTAGATAATACAAATGGAAATATTTATATTGGTTCTACGTGTTGTAAATTATTATGTCAAAGACTAAGGCAACATAAAAACGATTATAATCGTTTTATAAATGGAAAAAAAAATGATATGTCCTCTTTTGTAATTATTAAAAATAATGATTATTATATTGAATTAATTGAAAATTATCCATGTGATTCAAAAGACGAACTACATAAAAGAGAAAGACATTTTATTAAAACTTTAAAATGTGTTAATAGAAGTATACCTACTAGAACAAGAAAAGAATGGAAAACAGATAATAAAGAAACTTTATTTATTAAAAATAAAGAATATAGAGAAAATAAAAAAAAACAAATAAAAGAATCTAGAATAAAATACAAAGGTAAATATTCAGAATATTTAAAAAAATATTATCAAATTAATAAAGATGAAAAAAAAGATTATGATAAAAAACGGCGAAAATCTATAAAAAATTGGGGGGATTTATATTACATTAAAAACGATGTATTTACTTAACGTAAACGCCTTGCTGTGTTGCTACAGAATGCCCCATCATTTGAGCATCTTTAGCCATCTCTTCTTTAACATCTGAATATTTTTGTAAATAAATTTTTCTTAGAAGGGTCACGCCTATTCTTTTATTTAATCTTACTTCAAAAAATTTAACAATTAAATTACTAAATTCTTGTTTAGTGTATGGTTCACCTGTCTTTTTTGTAATCAAAAAATTATTATTTTTAATAATCTTTTTTTTAATTAAACATTTAAATAAACTATTAATATCATTATCTAATGTAATTGTATATTTACCATATTTATTACTTGTTTTATATTCATTCATGATTATCTCTCCTTTATTCCATAAATAATAATTTTCGCCTTGTTTCATTACATCTCCATCTTTAATAAATTTAAATGTACATAAATCAGACCTCAACGGATATTTTTGATAAAACTTTAAAATTATATACATTTGAAATTCATGCAGTTCTTTTTCGTTCATATTTTTATTAGAACGACATTTTTTAATTTTAATAATAGATTCAAACTGTTTAATAAAATCATCTAATTCTTTTCTACTAATAATATTCTTTTCTTCTTTTTCACTCATTCCATTTTTAGTTTTTTCAATATACATTTTATTAAAATTATCTCTTAATTTACTATATTTTTCTATAATATCTTCATCTACTTTTTCAGAATGAAGCCCAACAATAACAGCATTTAAAATGTTACGTTGTGTTAAATATGATTTATTTTTTATAGTGTCCATTATTTTGTCATAATTTTTCAACCATTTTAAATTACTAAAATCTTTATTTTTATAAACTTCATTATGTAAATTAATTAAATATTTAAGATATGATTCAATTGTAATTTTTCTAACATTTGGTTTTTCTTTTTGTATCTGTTTAAATAAATTCTCGTAATTATCCATTATTTATATATATAAATAAATATATTTTTATTATAATTAAAATTAAATTATTAAAATAAATATGACATAAAATAAAATATTATTATAATTAAAATGTCGTTAATCTTAACATCTCAGAAATCAAGTGAGCCCAATAGCCGTCCATATGACTATCAAAATTACTTTAGTTCTACAATGAAAATTGCTAAAGGTTCAAAAATTGCCTTAAATCATATAACCATAAATAGAAATGCTTTTTTTAATTTTACTGAAGAAAAAGTATTTTTTATTTATCATGGTGTAACAATGCCTGATAGTGAATTAAAAATGAGAGATATGCCTGATTCAACAGGATCAAAAAATGCCTTATTAGAAGATACAACATCAGTTTTAACACCTCAAAAAATTAATAATTATGTAAATTACCCTCAGCCTGTCGTTGTAGAAAAGGGAGAATATTCTGTAAAACAATTATGTGATAAGATTAAATATAGATTAAATAATCCTTCGGCAAGTTATGGAGGTGATTTTTTCCGTACAGGATTTTGGAATGTTATTCCTGTTTATAATGCTTCTAATGAATTTCAATATATAGAATTTGACTGGGACACTTCAACTAATACAATAGCTGCAGCCTTTCCACCTGATAATTCATTTATTAAATTATATCCTGATAATAATAACATTACATATTCTCAATCAGGACAAAGTATAACAGGAGGAGATGCTAATTGGAACTGTGGAGAATTTGATAGATTTATTAATAATCATAATGGAACTTTTAGATTTGATATTCAAAGCAATAATATTATAGCAGGTTTAACTCGTGTAACAGTAGGAGAAAGACATCAGGAGATTTTCCCTGAATATCATTATAAATCAAATGGTGCTTCAATTTTAGATTGTCCTCGTGGTCTCGATTTTTTTGATTATTGTGTTGCATCTGATACATCAGGAAAAATGAGAGTATTTATTTTAAAGGCAACAATAGATCCTGATGAAAATTCCCATGTTTATGGAAATTTAGAAATGGAAGAATTCAGTTATGGAACTCTTGTAGATACTTACATGGATTCCTATGCTGAATTTACTGTAGAAAATAATAATGTAAAAATTGTTTTATTTTCTCAGGGAAAAGTTCAAGTAACTATTACTAAACAATTAAAACCTATAGGAAATACAACATATCAATTAGTTCCGAAAGTATGTATTAAAGGAACATCTATTTTAGGAATAGGTGCAGCACCTTTATTATTAAGTGATACAAATAAGCCAATATATCCATCTACTGTTAATATAGGAGGTAAAACTGATTATTCTGATTGTAATATTTGGCATATTTGTCATGGTATATGGTGGAGTGGTAATATCTTATCAAATACAATAACTGATATAGATAATAAATTTTTATTTAGAATGTTTGATTCAATAATGGGAACATCTACAATTAAATCAGATGACGATGCCATGGACGTACAAGATGGAGGACAAAGTATATCAATATCAGATATGGACGGACCTTTATTTAATGATATATTTTGGACTTATCAATTCGATGAAACATTAAATACAAATGCAGGGGGTTTTAAATATCAATATAAAACCCCTGTCTCTGCTAAAGAATATTTATTTGATGGTGATGGAACTGTTATTATTCCATATAGAATTAAAAATACATTGTTTCATGTAGTAGGAACTCTAGACGGTGCCATTGGGATTAACCCAAAATATAAAAAAGGAATAGAAACAGAAGTAGATGGAAATCAAATAGTTCAGATATTAGGAAATAATAGAATAGCATTAAATAATAATGATATTTTATATGTAAGAATTGATTTAGGAAATGGTTATACAATGAATGGGGCAACTAGTTCAGTAAGTAAAATTATTAGTCCTATTTTAACAGATACTTCCTCGGTAGATATTGGTACATCTCTAGGAATTAGAACTTATACCCCAGAAAGAATGTATTTAGATTTAAATAATGCGGAAGATATATATATTAATTCAATTAATGTTTCAATCGTAACCAAAGGCGAAAGGTTTGCTGTTGAACTAGCCCCATCTACTTCTGCTAGTTTCCACATTATACCACCTGAAAAATAATTATACGAATTTTAAAATAAAAAAATCGTAAAAAAAATATTGTATAGAACTATATAAAATGGACGAAGAAGATAACGCCGATGAGTTGATGCCTGAAATTATTGAAGCAACCCAAAACGAAATAACGAGCGAAGAAGAAGAAGAAAGTGAACAAGAAGATATAATAGAGCCAAAGCAAGATATACAAAGTAATGATATATTTGAAGATAGCAATAATAATGAAAATGACGAAAATATTGAAGAAAAACCTATAGAACCTTTATTTGTAAAAAAGGTTAAAAATGAGACTGAACCCAAAGAAAATAAAACACAAGTTGAATTTATTGAAACTGTAAAAAAAAATATAAAGGGTAGTACTAATGAAAATTCACAAAAACGTAAAAAACAATTAGAACATTTAAGAATGATGAGAGAACGTAAAAAACAGTTAGCAGAAGAAAGAAGCCAACAACAAGAGCCAAAAACACCGAGATCCCAAAAAGAGCGATCACGAACACCTGAAGAAAGACCACGAACACCTGAAGAAAAAAATATAGTAAAATTTAATCCTGATGAATTAGAGGATTTTATGGAAAATATAGCAATAAAAAGCATTCAAAAATATAAAGAACAAAAAAAGGCTAAAGAAAAAAAGAAAGCAGTAGAAAAACCACCATCTCCAAAACGTGAAATAGTAAGACCTCCCAATCCCATAAATAATATTATTAAACCTCAATGGAGAGAAGAAGATTTATATGCTAATTTTTTTTAATCAACCTTAATATTTGTTCTTGGACAGTATCCATTTTCTAAATCTGAAATTGCTTTACTTGCCATTTGTAATCTTTTGTTACTTAATAAATATTCTTTTTCAATAATATTGTATAATATAATACAAAATAAATAATTAATAATTAAAATCATACTAAAAAAAAATAATATATTCATTATATATAATGGAAGAAGATAAAAATATTAAAGGATTAAAAATAATACCTGTAAAACCAGATAAAGATGAAAACAAATATAAAAAAGTTCATCCTTATTTATTCCAAAGTCCCTACGTTGCTGCTATAGTGTCACCTCGTATGACAGGTAAAAGTTGTCTTATATCTTGGCTTCTTTTACATGAAGAGGCATTCGGACAGGATATGTATAAAGGAGGTGTTTATATATTTAGCCCAACTATAGAGCAATGTTCAACCTCGAGATTTTTAAGACAAAGATATGAATGTGACACCGTTTATACAGATGCTAAATTACAAGGTATTATAGACAGACAAAAGCAATACTCTAAATCTGAGATGCCTCATATATGCTGTGTATTTGATGATGTTGTAAATGATGCCTCAATGAAGAAAAACTCACTTTTAACAGCATTTATTACAAAATCGAGACATTATAATTGTGATATTATAGTAAGCGTTCAACACTGGAAAAGTATACCAAAAATCTCTAGGAGCAATATAACTGATATGTGTATAGGTTTTCCTATACCAAATAAAAAAATGCTTCAAGAAATGGCAGAGGAAATCGGCGATAATTTTGAAAATGGACAAGAAGATTTTTATAAATATTATTCAGAAGCAACAGAAAATAAAAGATATAATTTTATGAATATTAAGCTACGCGAGAACCCGGTACAAGTATTCGCAACTTTTGAAAAACAAGTAAAATAAAAATAATATTTAATAAATTTAAAATCTTGTATATTTTAAAATGTCTTATTCCGATTTAGTAAGTTCTCAAAATGAATTATTAGGGAATTTAGCAAGTGAAAATGTTAATGTTGAAATGGGTAATATTCAGAAATTAGCAGATTTTGATAAAAAAAAGAAAGATATTAGTGATACAATAACAGGACTACAAAATAAAGAACAAGGAGAAACTGGTAAAATTGATTTAGTAGAAGGAATCCCTGTTACCGTTGAAGATGTTGGTGGAGTTTTGGGCACTAAGGCAACATATAATTTATATAAAAATGCAAAAGCAATGCAGAAAACAGGAAGTTTAGCAGTTGAAGGATTAGAAAGTGCTGATACATTAGGAGGACAACTTAGAAATGCCTCTAAATTTGCCCAAGCAGGTGCTAAGCAACTTTTAAAGCCTCCTGTTACAAAAGCTGCTGAAGATGTAGCAAAAACAACGGCAACAACAGCAGTTCAAGAAGGGGCTCAGACAGTTAGTGGAGCAGTTCAAGAAGGGGCTCAGGCAGTAAAAACTGCTGGTCAGACAGTATTAGCAGGTGAAAAAACAATATCATCTGTTGCATCTGATATTATAGGGAAGGCCGGCGCAGGACTGAGTATTGCTTCAGGTTTAGAATTAGGTTCAAAAGATTTACAAGGACTAGCAGAAGGTAAAGGCTGGGGTGCTTTCGGTGATAATACTTCGGAACGTGTAGGAAATATTCTATCATTAGCAGGCGATGTTACTTCTGTAGTACCTGGGGGAGAGATAATAGGTGGGTTATTAGACCTTGCAGGCGGGGCCTTTAATTGGTTTGGTGAGAAGAGTGAGAATGATAAAATTAATGCTCAAATAGACCAACAAAACAAAACTAAAAATAGTCTAACACCTGCACCTCCTCAGTCTAATGTTATTCATCCTTCATTATCAACGTTAGGAATTGTTAGTAATGTATCTCATCCTGTAGCTCAGATGATTGCAGGAAGTGGATCCTTCTGAATAAACTTTTTATAAAATAAAATTCTTTAAAAAAATTATATTATTAATAAATAAATAATGTCGAATCTATTTACATCACGACCAAAAATAAAAGTAGGACAGAGCAGTAAATCATTTGTAAGTCAAAATGGGCTTCAATATAGTGGAGGACAAAAAATAGTTGTAGAAATTGATGAGTCAGTTCAATTTTTTGACCCTCAACAGAGTTATTTGAAATTTGATTTTCAGATTAATCTAAATGATCCTACATATAATTATTTATGTCAATTAGATCCTCTAATCGGTGCATCCGTATTATTGGAAGATGTTAGATGTTATAATCGCGCAGGTGTATTATTAGAGGAATATCCAAATTATTACAGTTGGGCAAACGTTCACACTCTATATTCTGAAACAGACACACGTATTAATAAGGATGGATT
>Ga0208644_1001104_pt1 | contig 23178 bp, 30 predicted proteins | sample VirMetDEL_Nov_18_FD_184517 | JGI IMG/M metagenome (GOLD analysis project Ga0208644, IMG submission 184517) | Aqueous microbial communities from the Delaware River and Bay under freshwater to marine salinity gradient to study organic matter... | ecosystem: Environmental > Aquatic > Marine >...
TGCTGCTTGGGCCAAGCAGCGGCGTGATTGACCTAGAATACGATTCCAAGGAAGGCGAGGAGATCCTTGAAAAGTATTGTGCCGATCTTCGCACTCCAACTTATCGCAGCCGCAAGTCAGTGCATCGCTTATTCCAGTGGGATAATAGTTTTGCCAGTCAAAAAGCCAAGTTTGGATTCTGCGGAACCGAATGGCGATTTGGACTTGATAAGGCACAGTCAGTTATACCACCGAGCTTGCACGAGTCTGGTACTCGATATGAGTGGCTCATTGCACCCTCTGAGTGCGAGGTGCTGCCATTGCCGCTGGTCTTGCGTGAATTGCTGCATGACATGCAATCTGATATGCAGGTGCCCAATAAGACTGTTCAACCGCAGCAATATCCGGAATCAAGTCTTATCAATTCAGCGAGGCTCAGGCTGGCAACTGAGTCATGGCATAATTTGCTTAATCGGCATGGTTGGACATTGGCGGAACAGAAGGGGAACGAGGAGCATTGGTATCGGCCAGGAAAGACATTCGGCAGCATATCGGCCAGTCTGAATCATCAAGGCTCGGATAGGCTAGCAGTGTTTACTACATCAGCACCGCCGCTTGAGCCAGACACGAGTTATGATAAGTTTGCTTTTGTCTGTGCCTGCGAATTTAGCAACGATCCGGTGGCTTGTGCTCGATCTATTGTGCCTGCTACGTTTTCATTGCCCGCTGTGTCATTTGTGGCTGACGATGACGACGATCTTGAAGTAGAAATGCTTCCGGAAGATCCAGGCCAGTTTCCAGCAGATTGCTTACTGCCGCCAGGACTCATTGCAGACGTTGCTTCGCATACGCTCGCCACTTCGGACGAACCGCAGCCAATCCTAGCACTGGCCGGTGCAATTAGCCTGCTAAGCGTGATTACTGGACGAAAGATCCGCAACGAGCGTAACAATCGAACCAATCTGTTTGTGCTTGGCCTTGGACCTAGTGGCTGCGGAAAAGAGAGACCAAGAAACGTAAACACGGAGATACTGACTTTGTCTGGTGGTGCTCATTACCTTGGTGCGGTAGCTATTGGCTCAGGTCACGGTGTAGAAAGTCAGTTGCGTGAGCATCCAGCCAAGCTGTTTCAACTCGATGAAATTGGCGATCTGCTCAAGGCAATCAAGAAAGAACGCAGCAGTGGTCACATGGAGATAATCGTCCAAAAACTCAAAATGCTGATGACTTCCAGCCATACCATCTACAGCAATTCAGCAGTAAGCGATTCCAAGCTATTCTTTACGATTGACCAGCCGCATTGCTGCATCTTTGGAACTGCTACTGCGGAAAAGTTTTGGTCAAATCTTAGCCTAGATTCGGTGGAAGATGGTTTTCTCGGTCGTATCGTACCGCTGGAAGTTAGCGGCTATGCTGAAACGCAGCATCCAATGGATCAGGACGTTCCGCAGGTAATACTGGATCAGGTAAAAGAATGGATCGACTTTGTTCCAAGCGAAGGCAATTTAGCTGAGCAGTCACCGGATCCAGTTATTTACCGCATGACCAATGCTGCTCAGGATCGCCATAGAAGGTATTGCGAGTCAATTGACAATAGGATACCTAAGGATGGGAGCCATCGAGCCACGGATGGCCTTTGGAAACGTGCCAGAGGTCGTGCTGCATCGTTGGCATTGTTGTTTGCTGCGAGCAGGCAGGGGCCAAGCAAGATGGGTATCATCGAGCTTTGCGATGTAGAGTTGGCGATCAAAATTGCCAACTGGATTACTCGCAAAACGATCTACAAGATCGCAACGCAAAGCTCGGAGAATCAGTGGGAGTCTGATTGTCAGCGAGTGTTCAATATTATCCGGCAGGGTCCGCTGGGCTTGTCGGCTTTGACAGCCAAGACACGTTGGCTTAGAAGCCGTGATAGGAGGGAGGTGCTAGAAACGCTGATCGCATCGGGGCGAATTGAGTTGATCGAGGAAGTTACTAAAACCAAAAAACGGATGGTATACAGGGAGAGGGTAAATGACGCACCCAAGTAAACGTAAGGGCAACAAGTTTGAACGTGACCTAGTTAAACATGCCACAGATAGTGGCATTAAGGCGGAAAGAGCCTATGCCTCGAACGGCAGGGCACTAGGTTGCCATGAGTCAGTTGATGTACTGATTGGCGATTGGAAAGTTCAAGCCAAGATACGCAAGGCACTGCCTGAATATTTGCAGATTCCAGACGGTTGCGATTGCGTGGCTTTTCGCCAGGATCATGGCGAACCACTTGTGCTGATTACTTTGTGGAAGTTGCTGGACATAATAAAGGGAGCAGAGAATGTATAACTACGAAGCAATTCTATTACGAGTCATCGACGGCGACACTGTGCATCTCATGGTCGATCTTGGCATGGATGTTCAGGTGGCATGCAAGTGCAGACTATGGGGAATCAATGCGCCAGAGATGAAAACTGCCAAAGGCAAGAAAGCCAAGGCATATTTAGAAGGCATGCTGCCATTAGGTTGTAGGATATTGGTGCGAACGTTCAAAGATCGCAAAGAAAAGTATGGCCGCTATCTTGTGATCATTTCCAGCAATGACAAAGACGAAATATTGTCAATCAATGAGAAGATGATTGCTGCTGGTCATGCGGTGCGGTATATGGATACCTGAGATTCCATTCCTTTTGGCGTGTCGTGCATCCGCACGGCATGCCCAATTTCTTAGCCCATGCCTTGAACAGCTCGCCACCTAGCATGGCGGCGTAACGCTGAACGGTATCACCCACGCCGGTGTCTGAGTCGGATTTGAGGAGGCTAATTGCGACTACCCATCCTGGCAATTTATTACCGTTTGCACAATGGCAAATAGGCGAACCAGACGAATAAGCAATGCGTTCACCGCATTTGCATTGATGGATCTTCATACCCATCTGAATGATCCAGTCGCAGAACTGTAATCGCAGGGATCTGATCCGCTGGTAGTATCTACAGTCATGCTTTGCGTAGACTTATCAGAACTGTCTGGGCACTTGCCAGTTTCAGATATTGAGAAATCAATTTTAAATCTTCTGTAGCTTTGGTTGCCACCGGATGATGACTCTATTTGAACTGTTATAGTCACAGTACTAGCAGTGCGCGTTACTTTAGTCCACACTTTTCTGACAATAGGCAAACCAGTACATGGATCGATAATTGAATCAGTGCTAGCCAGAAACCATTGATAGGTTTCACCTGTTATACCAATTGGTTGACCAGAGTCTAACGTGTCAGTAGTGCATGTATACTGATACCAAATGCCTTCTTCAGTATCGCAAGTTGAACAGCCATAATCATTGCCTGCAACCGTTCCTGGGTTGATATTGTCTATCTTCACCTGAAACGCTGGGAAACACTGGTTTTTGCCATCAGCATCGACGCAATTACAGGTTGATACTGAGCATGGTGGATTACAGCACTTGCAACCACCAGCATTGTGTTTCCCAGGCATCAGCAATCTTCCCAGACGGCAACCAGTACGCCAGAGGCAAGCATGCACACAATGTATTTATTAGCAGCCACAGCAGTAGTTGATAGATTATATACCGGCACATCAAGGCTGGCTGTTTGCAGAGTTCCGCCAACACCTCGATAGATAGTACAGTTTGCAGAAGATATGGTGCTACCTGATCTGGCCGCGATCCCGCCAACTGGAGTATATGCAATATAGCTAGGAGCTTGTGGAAGTATCGTCGGACGCATGCCTGACGCGCCAGTACTAATCATTTGGATTAGCGACTGGGCATCTTGGCGATTAAATCCGTATATTGAATTATCGTTTGCTGCCATTATTAGGCTCTAGCTGTTCCACTGCGGAAGATGCTTAATGCAAGTGTCGATGCAGATGATGCCACGCCAAGTATGGTCACATACCAACCTGTGGTAACATCAGCGAGTGGAGCTATACCACCAGCCGTAGCTGATACAACGTACGTTTCGCCAACGGTTAATGTGGCACCAGCAAGATAACTGCCACTGCGACACAGCAGTGCATATCCACTCGTAGATGCACCAGTAACAAAGACTCCCAGTGCCGCAGCAGTCGCACTAGATGCATTAGCATCAGCTTTGTAGTAAAGTCCGTCTGCGGCTTTTTTGTAGGCAGGCTGACCTTGCGTTACGGTCTCACCTACTTGAACCAGTTCAACTACTGAATCAGTCGTGACTCCAACATTTGCAGCAGTAACAGATAAGTCAGCCATGTCATATCCTCAAAAATGAAAAGTTGCTTGTTTTGTATACATCAAATTTCAGCAATGCAGGAGGCGTGGGAGGAACAGTCTCAGCCACGGCAGCACCTGCTCCATTTAAATTAACCTGAATAATAGTTCCCGTAAGTTCAGTTTTTATTTTTAATTTTCCGTTTGAGTCCAAAGTAGCAAAACCAACATCTGGAACAATTTTTTGCCAAGTGTCATCGTTATATGTCAAACGATATTTTGTTAATCTTCGTCTTTGGCCGTAATAAAAACCGACAGAACTTTCTATTACTCGGCACAACCAAGTTTTTGATGCTTTGCCTTTAAAGGTAGCAGAATTTACAACTTCATTTCTATCAAGAATATCTTCATCTTTTACAGAAATATTTTCAAACTGAGTAAATTCCCAACTAAGCAACCATTTTGAAGATGGAAATCCTTCTGCAAATGCTTGCCCAGCAGAATTGGCGAACGGCTTTCCGTTTACATCCTTGTTGGATTGAAAATCTACTTTATCAAATAATGTAGTCCTAACAGGAACCCACGTTTCAGGATCGCTGACAGCACCCACACTTCCACTGCCAGTAGTGTCAGAATTTTCCTCCACCTCACTTGAAAACGAACAAGTGAAATCCCATATCTTCGGATTATCTGATCGTCGTTGACCTGATACCGTTTTGCATATTGTATATCCGCCAGATGATCGAGTAATACCAGGAACTGGCAATCCTGGGCATTGAGCAACGTACAGTCGAGTATCTGATTTTGAATCAGCCTCAACTATATATTGAAATGTTTCCTCTATAACCAATTGACCATCACTTTTGGTTGATAGAGAAACATCACCTTCTCTTTTTTCTCCAACTATGCGCATGCTTATCTAGCCTTTTGCACTTTGTTTTTATTGGCCTCTTGCAATTCGCTAAGCATTTTTTGCTGCAAATCGCGTTGTGCTTTTTGAATTTCTTGTTGTGCCTCTAATATCTGTTCTTGTCTCGTCTTGCCTGAAGCCTTGAGAGTATTCATATAATTTACAAACTCAGCACTGCCACGCTCCATGGCTCTCGGAAGCTTAACATCTTGTGTATCTCTGGTAAGATTTTCTTGAAATATACGTTTCTGGATTTCATCGCGTTGCTGCTTGCTTATCTTGCCACGCATGAACAGTTCTTCAATATCAGCCGTTTCGCGGCCAATCTTTTCGGCAGATGTTTCGTATTTCTTATTGTACCGTTCAAACGTGTCGACAATACGCTGATTGGCTTTTTCGTTTTCCTTGGCAAGTTTCAATTTCTTTTCCTCTGTGGCTACAGATTGTGCCCAGAATCGTGCCGCTTTCATCTGTTCAGCGTTAAAGCCAGCCATATCGGCTTTCATCATTTGGGCAGCAACTTGACCTTCCTTTAGCTCTTCTAGCCTAGTCTTGTACTTATTGATTGTCTTTTCAAACTTCTCATCGATCTTTTCTTGCTCTGCTGCTTGTGCGGCAGTTGTTGCATTGCGTTGCTTTTCTATGGCTGCTTGACGATCTGCTAAGCGGTTTTGTTTTTCTTTTTCTTCGGTTTGCCGCTTCAAAGATAGGTTATAGGCCGCGATGTGTTCGTTTGACAATAACTGTCTGTTAATAAAATCCTTTTGCATACGTTCTACTAAAGACATCAATTCCTTATTTTTTGACATCTCTTCTACCGTACCGGTAGTCGCAAATTGTATTTTTCCACCTCTTCCTTTAGTAATTGAACTTCCAGAAAAAAGCATTGAGTAAAAATCAAATACATTTCCTAATCTTGCTATTGCACTGTCTTGTCCAAAAAAAGTTTTTCCCAAATCCATTTTTTCAGTGCCAAGTGCTTTTGACCTAAAGCTGTCAAACGAAAACAAAACTTGCGACATTTGTTCGACAACTGGATTTAAACCCTCCAGTGCTTTTACACTGAAATCCTTAATTGCCATCGACAGCGGTTCAAATGCTCTACCCATTTGAACCAAACTTTCCTCCCATTTAGAAGCAAGTAACGCTTGCTTGCCAGCAACGGTATCCATAATTTTGCTGCTAACATTACCGAATCTACCAGTCGCAGATGTAGCGGTTTCCAGAGCTTTGGCTACCATGTCGAAACTGATTTTGCCTTCTTCCATCTCCTTTTTAAGTACGGACATACTCTTGCCGGTATTACGCGAAATCTCAGCCAAAGGATTCCAGCCACTATTAACAGCTTGGATAACTTCTTGGCCCATCAGCCGATTAGCACCGCGCATCTGACTTACTGCATTGGCAAGCATTTTGAAGCGTTCAGTATTGCCTGCCGTAATCATTCCCAATTGGCGAATAATCGGAACAACTTCTTTCGTGCTAAAACCATATGCCATCATGCTTTTAGCAGCTTCAGCGGCAGCACTAAACCCTATGGGCATTTGTCTGGTCAATTGCCTTAAATCGTTTAATAATGCAGAGCCTTGAATATCGGACCCAGATATGGCTTGTAAAATAGATTCGGTCTGCCGCAAAGATATGTTTGCTTTATCTGCTTCAGATGCCAAATTGCTTATAGCGCTGACTCCGGCTCTTGCAGCAAAGAAACCAGCTACTCTACTTCCTAATCCAGCCAGTGGACTTGCGGCAGGAGCTATAGCACCAACCTTCGGTCTTTCGATCTCCATCATTTGATTGCTGATGGATTTCATTGTTCGCTCTATTTTTAATCTTAGAGCATCCTCTTCTGACCCAAGCGCCCTAGACGATTTTGCAAGATTATCGTATTCGTGTTTAAGTAAATTATATTGCGATCTTAACTGATCGACTTTTGGCGTATGTCTTTCGATGATGGAGTTCAATTGCTGTTGCCGAGCAATAAGTTCCTTGTCGGCAGTTGCTTCCTCAAACTTAGCGCGAGTTAGTTTGACTAACGCTCTGTATTCTTGATCGCTAAATTGACCAGCAACTTTCAATCTGTATAAATCAGCACGAGTAGCTGCGTAATCTTCTTGCACTGTGGTCAATTTTGCCAAGTACTTAGCAGCGTCTTGTTCTAATTTAATCTGGCGATTGAGTTCATCATCTTGAGCTTTAAGATTAGCTAAAAACTTAGTCTGTCCACCACTAATCCATTCAAGATTCTCATACATACGATGTAGAGCATCGCTATATTTTTTGAGATTTTCAGTGTGCCCAGCTTTTGCTAACTGAGCCATGTCAGCTTCTAGCTTGCGTATCTCGTTTTCTTGCAATTCTATCTGTGTTCTTGTTCTGGAATATGCTTTCTCCAAGTTATTCTCTAAGCCAATCAGCCTATTCAGTTCATTCTCTTCAGCCTTCATGGCTTGTGTGCGTTTTGCTTCAGCACCAGTCACATCATCGTAACGCACATAAAGCCTGCGCAGCATTTCTTCCAAGGCAGACAAATCAGCCGTTGGCTTTTGCGTTTTGATAGATGTGATCTGCTTTTCAAGACGATTGATGCTAAGTTCTAGTTTTTCAGCAGGAGTCTGCATATCGCTTAGACTACGCTGAATCTTTTGGAACTCACCCCTAGCTAGCTTGGCTCCCTGTACTAGCCCTGATGCATCGAGAGCCAAGGTGACCTTGTAATTATTGATCGTGGTCATTGGGCATATAACCTAGCTAGTTTTTCTTCGACAGTAGCAATATCTTCACTACGCTTTTGGGGTCGCCATGCCCATGCTGGAGGCATTACATCCTCTATAGGCACAACATAGTCGTCTGCTCGCTCTCCAGCTTTGGACGCAACCAGAAGGCTTATAAGGTTAATTAGCCGCGCGAGTAAATATTGCTCGTCGCCCCACGGCTCTAACCTATAATAAGATTCCCAATTGCGATATGTCTGTTCGTCAACCGTTTCAAGCCATTGCTCAGGCTCAATTGCAAGACCTCGCCTAAGAACGACTCGATGAGCAAGCATCAGTTCGGGGTTGAGTCGAAATCTTTTGGGTCTACTGTGGTGTCTACATTGAGACCGCAAACGTCTGCAATGGCACCCAGTAGTGGACCGCTGATGTGAGTAGGTGCGTTACGCCATACGGTAGCATCGGCAAGTGGTGCCTTACTGTCTGGATCACACACGCACTGAGCTAGAAAACTGGCATCAAGTCGCAAACTGTCGAGACTGCCGTCTGACTTGCGAGCACTTGCGTAGACTTTGGATTTCTGATTGAGATCCAAGCCTTTGATTAAATAGGTGTCGCCATCGACAACCTTCTCAACAGAAAGTACAGACTTTGATTTCAGTTTCTCTAGCAAATTACTCATCATCATCGCTCCAAAATTCTTCGTCATCTTCAACCACAGGCTCGGATACAGGCATCGAGTCTACATGCTTTGCCTCAACCGACTTTTGCTTACCACATTCTTCAGCAATAGCCGGTACAAGTTCTTTAGGAACACCAACAAGTGGCAGGAAAATATGGGTCTCATGCGTGAAGTATCCGCAATGAGTCCAATTGTCGGTGTCGTCGTTCCAAATATAAACTTTGTCCTGTCCCATTGAACGCATCACGGTGCCGTAATGCGTTTTTTTAGGAATTACAAAGTCATCTAATCGAAGCTTAATCAAGATTAAGACCCTCGGGTGAAAGTCGGTCCAGAGTCGCCGTCAAACTTGAACTTTAGTGAACCCTTCTGAACTTGACCATTTTGTAGGTCAGGCAGTTTGAAACTAGTAACAATACCAGTTCCAGTAAATGTTGCACCAGTCGTGGTGGTTTGCGTACCAACTACTGGAAACGTAATCGTAGCAGTATCAACTGATCCAGTGACAGTAACCGCAGTAGCTGCCGCATTGAAATTATAGTTGACCGTCAATTCTGGAGTAGCCTTGAGATCGCTAGCGATCATTTCTTGGAAGTCTGACGTTCCAAGTGTGCTAACATCTAGCATGTCCAAAGTGATTTCGCCAATCGTGATGGATTCAATCTTTAGGCTTGCAGCAGCAGTTTGAGTGGTCAAACTAAAAGTTGCTCCATTGCCAGTATCGCCTACCAATGCCATAACCTAACTCCTCAGCCAAAAAACCATAATATCGAACGTAACCACATGCCGCTGATTGTCGCCACCGGCTATATCGTCATTGATATATTCACGGCGACCGTCGTCCATCATGACGCTCCGAATGTTCAAATTGGTGTATACACCTTTTAGTTTATCAATATCTGACCAGATGATTGAGTCGGCTATACTGCGAGCCAGTTCAGCAGTAGCCGCGAAGCAATCAAATATCAATCTGGTCGATACTATGCCACCAAGTCCATCCAGTGCGTGCTCATAGGTTTCGCTAAGAATACCTATCGTAACGCAGGAGGACGTTTGTGATGTTGATTGTGGTATGCGACTGGCGTAAATGCGCTGTCCAATAAGATCGGTGATTGCCGTCTTACTTAGCAGATAGTTTCGTACTGTCTTGATTACGTCAGCCACTATAAGTCTTTCATCAGTTGATCTAGTACAACCTTAACCTGTGCTTTCATCAACTGCTGTTGTTCGCCCTTTGTTTCATCAAACGCTTGGACGATAAAGTTTCGCATGGCAGCTACTTTTCTGCCTTGGTCATCACCCCAAAACCATTGGTCGCGGCCATTTTTGCCAGCATTAAAGTAGGCTTTATTGCCCTTCGGCCATTCAGGTCCAATGACCGCAGCACCGCGACGACCATATTTGCGAATAACCTTTTTGATCGTAGTCTTTAATTGTGTTTCCCAGTCAATTTTGCCATAGCGATTTTGCTTACTTTTGCCTCTTTTAATCCACTGTGCCCACGGAGGCTCGATGCCATATCGTTGATAGTATGATCGTTTAGCAGAGTTGCCAGTTTTCTTACCATCCCAGCAAACTTGCTTAGCACGACGAAGTATCGGAACGGTTGCAGCACCTAACGCCTTGTCAAACAGCTTATAACGGTCAATACGGTCATCCATGTTGAGCATCTTGGCAAGCTCAGCATCAACCGGAATGTCCATTTTAATATCAAGTGTATTAGCCATTACGATTTGCAGTGCAGTTCAAGGTATCGACGACCGCCATCAACTGGACGCACAAACACGATGCCATAGGTTTCTGAGTTGTACTGAATACGCATTTCAGGCGTGATATTGGCCCTGTAGTGAATCGTAAATATACCTTTAGTGCCAGCATCGACCTGCTTGCCGCGAGCCGTTTCCTGACCCGCTACAGGGTCATACGCAGCGGGTTCATCCTTGTACAAATCTGACCAAGTTGGCGTAACGTCACCAGCATCAGAAATTGTCTCTGTAACTTTCTGAATGGTAATGCGATCACGCAGCGAACCAAGTCTAAATTTGCTTGGACGGTAGCTCATGGATAGTTGCTCCGCATGAACTTTGCCACCAATGCCTCGTAGGCTCGCTGGTCATTGCCGCGGTCGTTATCGCCTCGATTGGAGTCAAAGTAATATCCAACCAATAATAACATTGCTTGCTTAGCTATGGCAGGCACTAAATACGCTTGTGCGTAACCAGCGACGTAGGTAATTGTGATCGCATCCCAGCGGTCATACACGGCAGGCCAAACTTCAAGGTTCTTTAGTCTAACTGCTCGACATGCTTGGTCTAAATCGTATATCGACGTGCTTAGCGTTTGCAGTACGTTACCAGCGTCGTAATATTTAACATGCGTGATCGACTGAACTGGTCGCTTGGGCAAGTAGATTTCGTCGTCGTCAAATTCTTCTGCGGTCACCTTCCAGGTCTGCGTCAAGCAAGCAGAATCTGTATCAGCTTCCCATTGTTCTCTTGCCGCCTGAATCAATAGGCTTAGGTGGGCGTCGTGAATCGTGTCGCTGGGTGCCAGTTCTAATTGCTTCTTGGCTTCCGATATTGTTATCGGTTCGCTTTGCGGAGGAGTCACCAGCATCGCTCTGGATGTTTCGGTTTCCGACATGTTTAGCGATTCCTCTGCGAACTAACAAATTTCCAACGCCATCATCAATGTCAATTTCCGAACCAACTGCAAAACTGGCCCAGCGTTTTAGTATCTCAAGCTTCATGGGCAGTTAGCCAGTCTGCTGGGTAAAGGTGCATTGGCTGCATCTTGGAATCAAAGCAAGCAACCATTTCTTCTAAGTGCCCGATTCGAGTTTCGCAGTCAATATACACCGAGTTACCCGCGCGTTCCCATTGCAACCAAAACCAAACATCATCATCAATTTTGTCGCCTTCCCACATGCCGTCAGCATTAGGTTCAGCAAAGAACCAAGGCTTTTCGACTTTACGCAGTTTGGCAACATCAATTACCGTTAAACCAAAGTGAGCAGTTCGAGCCTTTAGCGGATAGCCGCTAAAATCAATCTGCATCGTATCATCATCAACTTTTCTGCCACCATGTACTGTTCCCAGCAGTGTTGGTTTGCCTCTCCTGACCTGCATCGAGGCTAAGGCATCAATCTGTTCTTCCTGGTGGATAATCGAGATCATCCTAAGCAATTGCTTATCAGTAAAGAACGAATCACCATCAACCGTAACAATATACTGGCAGTCCGTATGTACTAATTGCTCAAACATCTTTTGCATGCACTGACCATAATAAACACCACCGCTTACTGTTAGTGGTATTTGCAGTTTCTTTAGTGCTCGCTCAATATGATTTCGGCAAGTAGTATTTTCATACCTTGGGGCAGTCATAACTGCCGCCACTTTTAGTTCCATCTTGTTCGCTCCGATGGGTGTTAAAGTTAGCCAACTACGACTTGGTCAGCGTTGCCGCTGTTCGCACCTTGGACTTCTTTTACGAGTCCAACACTGCAAGAACTAATAACAGTGCCATTGGTAGTCGTATCAGGCGTTACATTGACCTGTAGGTAACGCTTGCGTCCCTTCAAATCAACGTTGAATACTTGAACCGTAGCAGCAGTATTATCTGCCGTAACGCTGAAATCTGCATTAAACGTTACGAATGCAGTAGCTGCATTGGTATCGCTTTCTTTCAGATTCAGCAGCACATTGGTGCTGTTGGTATTGAGTTCAGCACCAATATGAAAGACGATGCTGGCGTAATCAGCACCTTGGCAGTCAATGGCAGCAGTACGAGCAGTCGTAGCCGCAGCGATTGGTGCCAGAACGGAAGAACGCACAACCGATTGCGAAGGTTTCATTTTTATTGTCCTATGTAATTGCGATTTTTGATTTTAAAGGTGCCCTAGCTGGCCGAAACCAGACTAGGGCGGGTCCACCGGAGCGAACGATGGCTCAGTGGATTAGGCAGCAAACTTTAGTGCAATCAAACCACCAGCAGCCGATGCACTGCCGCGATCATGCACGTTAATATCGAAACGCTGGGTGCTACGAATAGCAATTGCGTCTTGATTGAAATAGTAGCTTCCATCAGCTTGGATGCTGAGGCCACGACGACGACCGAGGATGGCAGCTTGTGCCAGATCGCCAAAGTAGCAGGCAATCGTGGAACCAGTCGAAGTCAAAGCACTTGGCAGTACCTGAGAAATCACAACTGGGTAGCCCATGAATTGCAGAGGCATGCCATCGGCAATGCTCATGCCAGTATTGGCACCAGCAGCCATAGCCAAACGCAACATGCTGTTAGCCCAACCATTTTGGCTGATGAACCAAACTGGTGAGCTACCGCCAAACATCTTACGCTTTCCGATAACAGCCTCGAAATCCTCAAGGTCTAAAGTTCCGAAAGTGTTGTTGCCGGAGATAGCATCATAAATGCTACCAGCAGCCAAAGCTGACTTTACACCGACGATACCACCATATGTCGAAGTGCCATCACCGTTCCATCCGCAGTCATCTTCTTTGTTAGCGAAGGTCTGAGCGATGGAGCGTGCCAGCGTTTCAGCAACGCTCAGTACGCTGTCCTCGTTCAGTTCGCTGGATACTGCCGTCAAGGTTGCCAACTTCTTGGCTTCCAAACGGACGAGATTCAGCGAAATATCGGCAGGCGTAATAGCCGAGTTTTCACCCACAAAGTAGCTGGTGATTTCACCTGATAGCTTAGGTACATTTTGCACCGAATCGCTCATCGTCCACGGTTGGGCGTATTGAGCAAATACACCAAACTGCTCACGCAGTTCGATGATCGATGCTTCCAGCGGTTCAGGCACCAAAAAGCCGCCTTTGGTGTTATCGCCGGTGCTCATCGCATTGCGGATCAAACCGCGATCACGGCAATATTCCTTGGACTTGCGATTGTTGAAGATCGCAGCCAGCAAGAATTGACCGGAATCGTAAGCTTCTTCAGCAGTGTTAAATACACCTTTTCGGAAGCTCGACAATACGCGAACTGGCAATTTAGCAGCATCAGGCTTATTGGCTTCACGCCGAGCCTGAACCTTGTGCTCAAGCTTGGAAGCCACAATGGCTTCATATTTGATGGCCGTATCCAGATCCTTATTCAGGACTTCACGGCGATCAGACAGATTGCTGATTTCAGTCTTTTCAACATCGCTGAGTTCGCGTTGTTCTTGACTGACGAGATCGTGGAGAGCCTCGGCCTTGGCAACGATTTCAGATAGTTCGTTGCGAATTTCACTCGAAGATTTCATGTTTTTGATCCTAAAGCTTGCGCCTCAAGCCCAAAAACGCAGTTAGCGGCAGAGCTTGAAGCAGAAATGATATAGACACATTTCCAGCCGTCAAACTTTCGCCGCTAACTAGTTGCTACTTGTTTTTTGCTAGTTCATATAAATTAGCACATGCTTATGGCATGTACAACTATCTAGAATAAAATTTTTGCATAAACGAAGCAGACTGAATTTTAGGCTTAAATATAGCCATAGGTGCTGCCGCCAATTCTTCAGGTGCTTTCTTAAACCACGCAGCATTCATAGCCACAGGTAATTCTTGTTCTGCCACCGTTCCGTTGGACAATCCGGCATCAATGGCCGAAACCGATGTAAACCAAGTTTCCTCAGTCATCATGCCAAGAATGTCTTGGCTTGGGTTCATGTATTGTTTGTATATTTCGACCAGCGAATTATCGTAGGTTTGCAACACTTCTGCCGCTTTCCGCATATCTTCAGCATTACCTACGCTGACAGTCATAGCCCTATGAATCATCCAGCGAGCACCTGGAGCAGTTAGCCTGGATTCACCGGCTAATGCGATTACGGACGCAGCAGAGGCGGCTAATGAGTCCACAATGGTATCTACGCCGCCATGATACCGTTTGAGTGCGTTGTAAATCGCAATACCTTCATCAGCCACGCCACCCGGTGAATTGATGCGAATAGTGGCTCTTTTACCACCAAGTTCATTGAGTGCATCAATGACTTGCTTGGAATCGATTCCACCACCAAACCAATCTTTGCCAATGGTGTCATAGATATAAATTTCGCCAAGTGATGCGTTTACTTTAAGCATTTTTGGATTTCCTCAATTAAGTGATAAACACGATTTGTCCATGAAGCAGTAATTTCTGCAATCTTGGCTTGAAGTTCTTCGGGTTGGCAATCTGTAGCCGCAAGGATGCGAACTTTGCTTTCGTTGCAATGCTCAGTGGCAATTTTTCGGTCCCCACCAAGCGTTTCAATATCATCAGCCAGTTTGCGTTCCCAGGTGGTATACCAAGTTTCACACTTGTCGATAAACTGGCTGGGATTCTTAGCAAACTCTTGTATACGCTTGGACTCCACGCCAAGCAAATTACCGAGCATTAGCTCCATAGCTCGATTAGTTGGATTTGGCTGATCTGGTGTCGTATCTGGTGCTGGAGGCTGATCCTGTGGAGATCCAGGCGTAATAGCTGGATTTTCGTATTCATCACCACCGTCATACGGATTGAGATCAAACAATTCGCGGACTTCATTGGGTGACAATACTCGCGCAGCAATGCCTTGCGAGCCAAACGCCATAGTGACTGATTTTTCAGTCCGCAATAATGCACCATCGTTGAACTTGAAATAAAAGCCGCGGTTGCGTTCGCTGTCGGTCAACAGCTTGAGTTCTGATTCCTCTTCCCATGCTGTCGTCCACGGAGCAAGGCAATTTTGCCGATATGCCAAATTGCGTTGCTCAAGGCTAGCAAACGATGCGTTGCTTGAATCGCCAAGGATGCCTTCGAGCAGAAATAGTAATGCAGCATCTTCACGCTGAAATCTGCGTTGCTCAATGAATTGAGCATCAGAATTATTCATAGCTAATACATTGGCCTTGATGCCCTCGCGTAACATGCCGATCTTGCCAGCGTTTTCGCTGCCTTCATGGCTTTCTCGGAATCCCTTTAGAAATTCCTTGGCATCACCTTCATTGCGAAATGCTCCTAGCGGAGCTTCCAGCATTAGCCCACCTGCGTAGCCTTTTTTCTGCTGGTTCGCCACATGCTGCTGCAAGTCTAGTCCAATACCCCAACTTTGCGAAGCTATTTCAATAAGGCTTTTGCCCTCGATGCCATCAAATCCCAAGCCGGGAACATGCCAGACCTCGCTATCCTGGAATACGAGCGTCTTTTCTGGATTCTGGCCCATGTCCTGATATAGGCTAAGACGATCATCTCTGTCCACAATGGTCATGTGAATCTTGCGACCGTCTTTCATTTCGGTGACAGTACGATCCGGCATCAATGGAATCAACTCCACAGGAATGCCATTTTCTTTGCGAATATAGGATCGGGCGTTACCCCATAATAATGCGTGACACATCATCTGCCGTTTCCACTGAGCAGGTGTCTGCATCGTGTTGGGTTGCCAACGCATCAGCTTATATGCTGGATGGCGATCTTGAATCGTCTTTTCCCTGCCAACCATGCGATGGACGTTCAGTGGCATAATCATGAACGCACCAGTGATTTTGCTGACACAATGCCAGACTGGCGGGTACATCAATGCCCGATCAGCGGTAACACGCTCGCTCTGTGTACCGGCCAATGCGGAACGCAACCATTTTACAAGTGAATTAATACCACCAGTTGCTGCCATGCCACAAATCCTAAATTAAGAATAGACTACCACTGGCCTTTGGTGCCGCGAGCGTTGCCAGCCGGAATGCCATAGTCGCTGCTACGATTGGATCAATTTTGTCATTGGAATCGCGCTTGTCATACATCCACAAATCTTGACGATTACGTATTATTTTTGCATTATTTGCACACCAACGCAAAAGCGGATTTCCATCGTGCAATAAACGCTTTTCTTTAATACATAACATAATATCATGTATTGGTTCATTGAAGTTAGAACAATTCTGCGCCATGCGTGCCGCAGTCAACCCTTCCTGGGCTAATTCGTCTCCCAGTTGCTGTGCATTGTATGGGTCATAGGCTACGGTGCTCACGCCATAGGTTTTGCAATCTTCAAGTAGTGAATCTCGAAGTTCCGGTATAACAAATTGCCGTTTGCGGATTAAATCGTTATAGACCCAAGAATTGAACGGCTCAGCACGAAGATCACGCTGAGTATCAGCCGCAATATAGGCTCGGATTTTGATCTCATATCGCCAGACTGGCATGCCGTCTTTGTCGGGAAGTGGAAAGCGAGCACATAGGGCGTAGGCGGCTAAGTCATCACGACCACCGAGGTCAACCGCAGCAGTGACCACATCAGCCGTTGACCAGTCGGCATATTCACCTCGGCAGGAATCCCATTCGTGCATCTGAAATGCCTGCTCAATACTGGTAACCTTGCGATTGGCGTGATACCGATTAAATCGGTTTAAGGCAACACTACTGGCTTTAGCTTCCGTAGCTTGCTGACGCAGATAATCGAGTGATACCGATACCCCAAGATTAGGATTAGCCTTAATCCAGTTACGCTCATCCAGAGCATCGTCATGCTCGTCGAGTTCAGCCACATAAGCAAAGAACCGTTCGTCGTTTACCAGTCCTTTAGTAATCTTAGAGGCATATTCGTAAACTTCATTCCACAAATATGACTTATCATCGCCAGCGGTCGTAATCATCGAGATCAATGGCTGATCGCGGAAACCGCTACCAGTCACCATAGTATCGTAGAATTGACGATGATGTTCACGCCAAGCATGCAGTTCGTCCATTACTACGCAGTGTGGGTTTAGACCATCATAAGGCTTATCCGAACCTGTTGTCATAATCAGCCCGTCATTTTCACGAAAGCGAACTTCCCGACGAACTGATCTAGCTCGCTTTTCCAAAGTTACTGATCTGCGTAGCATGCGTTCAATTTCAGCAAATACAACGCGATCAACTTGGTCACGTTTTGTAGCTGATAATACAACTTGTGCTACTGGCTCTGGTTTGCCCCGCAGCGGGTTAATATCAAAGCCAGCCATATAGATGGCCTCGCCAGCCGCCCAGCTAGACTTGCCGTTCTTCCGAGCTACAGACCGATAGGTACGGCGAAAGCGGCGGGTTCGGTCAGCATCTGATAACCAGCCAAATATGCAACCGGTGCAAAATACTTGCCACGGTTCAAGTTCAAATGGCATACCGGCAAAGCGACCAATCGAATGCCGAATAATCATTGGATAGAATCGTACAGCTTTAGCCGCGACAGCCTCATCAAAATGATAAGGAAACTCACTGGTTGACTGTCTTGCAATATCAGCCATGTGCCGCTTGCAGGCAGCTTTTACCAGTTCGCAGGCCATTATGCGACCTTCGAGCACATCGTCGATATAACCGTAGAATGTCGAGTGGAAATTATCACTTATCATGATTGTAGCCACTCATCTGCGGCATCAGCCACTTCAACCACATCCTGCTTCAGTCTGCGTCTATCGCTAGGATTAAGGCCAAAGACGGCTGATAGCTTATGGATACGATCCACGACATTAATATATTGACGATTCAGTTTTGGATCTGTCGGATCAACTGATACAAACTGCCATAGCTGGGATTTCATCAATAGCAGTTCGCATAGGATTTTGATTTCGTGTACGTCAATATGCCGCAAGCTGGACTGATGCAGTTGTGGCACCAGTTCGTCCCAAACGCGACTAAGTGCCTCTGGCATTTCAGGCTTTACGGGGCCACCATCAAGTTTGGTTGGGTCAACACCATCTATAAATCTGTCGCCTCCAGTGCGACCAGCAGTACCTACCATTTTTCGCTCCAGTCGTCTTTGATCGCATAAACATCATGCTTCCAAAACCTAACCAAATAGCCGCGATCATTAAAGAAGTTAAATAACCAATCAACTGATTCACGGCGATAGTTATGTTCAACCGTCCAGCATTTGACTTTATATTTGTCCATATCGAACGTGCTCAGAATCTCATCTTCAACACCTTCTACATCGACAGATATATAGTCAATATATTCAGGTGCGTATGCCATATCGCAGATGTCAGTAAGGCTTTTGGTTTCCAGCACTGAGGTTGCAGAATGCGAAACTATGCCAGAGAGCATGGCATCAGCATGCCGATTAAAATTAATCAGTACATTGGAATGTGACCAACAAGCATACGGGTAAGTTAGACATAGCCGATTATTTGCCAGTTGCGTATAGGCATCACTATTAGCCTCGACGCAGATGCCGGTCCAATCATAATCCTTTTCCAGTGTATATGTATTGCTTAATGCAATTCCATCATAGGCACCAATATCCACGAAAAAACCGTTACGCTTGCCGTTTAGTGCACTCACAATCCAACTATCTTGTCCGATTTGTGATTTATACATTGTGTCTACGTTCGTGGCAGGCAGTACAGAGTTGGACAAGATTTGTTCGCTCATATTGCAATTCTGGTGCGTCTGTAATCTTTATTATGTGATGAACTTCAGTTGCAGGCGTTACTTTGTCATTTTCTAAACAGTCTTGGCACAACGGATTGTTGGCTCTGATCCGTTCGCTGAGTTTACGCCATCGCGAATCATAGCCACGTTCCGCAGTCGTTTTTTTGTGCTGCGGATATGGCGAACACTTGAGGCAGCGTTCTTTTACAATTGCACCACACCTGCATAGTTTCATCAGTCTGCCGTCGGAGCATAAGTCACAAACAGATCACCACCAACCAGCACACTATCATCATTGGTCTTGCGTAATGCCCATTTGCATGCTCTAGCAGCATTGGTAACCGCTGCTGGAACAACAAAGGCAAAACTACCGTTGCTTTTGGTAATATCTGCGTTGGCTACAACTACCACATCAGTAGACGGACGAAGCTCGATAATTAGTTCAAGTGTTAGGCTAGTCAGGTCAACTGCCACGCCATCGGCATCCGTCACAGCAACCGCAACTGATGGAGTCTCGCCAGTAAACAAGTTAATTGTTGTTCCGGCAACTCGCTCAACCACAGTGGCATCAAGTGGCAATACAGTCAGTTCAATTGCGTCAGCTATGTCTTGAACGGCGTGAACATGCTGAGCCGCAGCAATGATAAATTCATCACCTGGGCTAGGAATAGCAGTTAAGGCTTCCTCTAGCACGATCACGCCATTGGTACTGGTGTAGCTGAGAATTGGGCTATTTTCACCAGCCAAAGGCCCAGTGACAAATAACAGTACGCTATGAGCGTATGCACTAGTCGTAGCCACTACGTTAGTACGGAACGTAGTCGTAGACAAAGTACCACCAGCCACTACGGCACCATCAATGGTGTAGTTGGCTTTACGCAGCGTGTCTAGTAGCTTACCGAATGTCCCGGCACTGGTATGCTGATTGTAAGCCTCATCCCAGACTGCATCAGCAATTGCACCACTACTTACAGAGCTTTCGCTTCTTGGATAGTAAGTACCGTTAGCTAACAGTAGATCGTAGACTTCATTAGCAAAACCACCAGTACCACTCACAAAACCTCCCAACCGATAAGCACCGGCTGGGATGTCTGTGAATGTTACTGAATAACGATTCTTGTCATTTGTCTTTTCAGTAGCAGTCTGAGTTGATACTACAGTATCGCTACCGATAGCAAACAATTTACAAGAGATCGTTAATCCTGTACCGGCATTAAATTCAAGTACCTGACTGACTGTCGGCATCTTGTGGATCCTTCAAGGACTGAATCTTTGCAGCTAATGGTAACAGCACTGATGCCGCCTGTAGCCCACCGCTTTTGACGGCAAGATCCAAGCAAGTCATCAGTTGTTGTTGTTCTTCTTTGGTCAGTTCTAGAGTCATGGTTATCGCTCCTAACTAGGCAAAACGTCCGGTATTCCAAGTTGCGAAACAATCGCATCCTGTTCTTCCGGTGAAAGTTGGTCAAACATCGCTAGTGCGTTTTGTTTTTTGTAATCGACTAACTGGCGATAGTAAGAATCGCACGCACTTTTAATCACCGACTCGATATAGCTTTGGTCGGTAAACAATTCTTTGAGTGGCTTGGGCGACTCACCTTCTGGCAAATTGGCATTGCTGCTAGTGATTTGTTCGTTTTCTGCAATGATGGGTTTGTTGGCTTGCAAGGTTGCGTACTCAACACCCCAGAGCTGCTGCTGTGATAGTTGCGATAAGTCAATCATGCTGGAAATCCTAAAAATCTAGAGGAACGGTTACGAGATGGTAATGCGGGTGCTGAATATCTATTGCGTTGGCGTTCTGGTTTGAGACCGATACCACGCTCTGATGCGAGGAGGCGTATTTCTTGTTCGGTTAGGGCGCGATTGTAGATGCGAATGTCGTCGAGTTGGGCGTTTATGTATTGCCCAGCACCTGATACTGCTCCTATGTTAAGTGCGGTATTGTTAGGCGTGCCTACTGCTTGAGTTGCCGAACCAGCATTGACTCCAGCTATGTAATAAGTTCCACCAGTAGATCCAGTTATAACAGCAGCACAATGAGTCCATGTATTTAACGATACCTGGGATGTGGATAAGCTAAGCGCGCCGCCAGAATAGAAAATTAACCTTCCATCGCCATTCATAAAAGAAAGTTCATAATTTGTAGTAGCTCCACGTTTCGTTAGAATTGTCCGGTAGCCAGCATTTGACCTAGTGTACACCCAAGCTGAAATTGTTATCGGTGAATTTTGTGATAATGAAAGATTTGGATTATTAGAAACATTTGTGTAATCATTACTCCCATCAAAATCTAGCGCACCCTTACCACCACTGACCACCCAGTCATTCGGCGGGTCCATGTTCGTTAGCTCGCCATGATTGCCATAGCCACTTAGGTCAGGTAGCCGATAGCCAAACGGCCCACTCACACTAGGACACCATGCACCAACTAAACCTTGCCTAAGTGAAGCGTATCGCACTTACGTCACCGTTTCATAATATGGTTGTAGTCTGATCTGATGATTGCCTGAAGTTGAATTAAGGTTGACTGCGGTATTATGTACGACAAACAGCACCCACTTAACTGGCATCACCCCGCCAAATGCTGCTGCAATACTCACAGGTCCAAAGTGATATGCACGATCACTTGTTGCATCAGTTGCCATTTCAGCAATAAACCGGCAGATACTGTTCTTGTGGTTAGCTGATGTAATCGTTTCTGCGGAATCAGTGCCATCAAATACATCAGGCCAGGATGTGCCATCCCATGACCCAACAGCCCACACCTGAATCGACTTCCCTGTAGTAGGTGATGTCCCAGTAGTAATCTTGCCGGATACAAGGCAATCTAAATACAAGTTGCTGCTGTTATCGAACGCACCTGACTCTTGACCAGCCAGTAAGTTTGTATCACTGGCAAGGCTAGCCAATGTGATTGTTAAGTCACTGGCAGTTGCGTACTTCGCTTTTACGTCGGCCATTACATTAACCTCGCTGCTCTAACGTATCCGATTCCAACCTCACCGATGCCTACATGGTCAACCCATCTAATAGTATTATCGGCTAGTGCTAGTAGTGAGTCTTTTTGCTGTGTAGTCATCAGTCCAGCTTGTACTAATCCAGAACACATTGCTGCTGTACTTGGTGAGTCCATGTCTAATGATTGTATTTTCCCAGCTTGGTCATCAATCCAGGCCAGGACGTTGATACACAGTGGATTAGTGTTGGCTAGTACGATCTGTGCGTAGTAGCCATTCTCAATAGCGTGCTGCTTGACTTTCCAAGTGGGTACAAGCTGACGTACTGTTACCGTCTTAGTATTCACAAGTGATGCAACTTGTTCGTCAGACAGGCCAGCATACTCTGGCTTTTTGATTTCTTCGGCTAATGCTTCTAACATGTTAAGAACCTTTTATGAATGATATGCAGTACCATTTGTCTGTTGTGGAGTCGTATTCAAATGCGATACGGTCAATGGCGTTGGCAGCAGTGCTAAGTGTCACCGTTGCTAGGTCGCCAACGAAGCTGTACTTGGTGTCCCAGACTGGGATGCGACTTCCGGTAGCGTCTTGCCGTAAACGGAATACTAGAACTCGTCCATCAACGGCATTGGTTGGATTACTGATTGTTCCATTGCCAGCTAGTGTGATGGCGATTTTGTTGCCGAGTGCAGCGTCGATTGCCATCGTGGCACCGTAGGTTACTGTACGAATGGTGAGGTCGAGGGTATTGGTGAAGTTATTAACACCGCCACTTGCTCTCAGTCCTGTATTGACTAGCACATCGTCGATAGCAACTGTGTTAGCTGGCTGAACGATTGGTGTAGCGTTCCAGAAGCCTAGCTTTTGCGTTGTCGCTGTACCTATTTTCGTGCCGGTGGTCGTTGCTAAAGACATATTCGTTGCATCGCTCAGAACCAACAGTCCATTAAAATCCATATTGCCATTGCTATTTACCTTAAATCTTGATGTACCTCCGCTCCAATATGACGTACTCACAGATGCACCCGTAACAACATTTAACGCATAGTAGCCGGATGAACTGCTTACTGCGATATTTACGCCATAATATCCACCAACAATGTCGGCACTTGCGTAACCAGTATTTCCAGTTGTATATAGTGCCAAGGCTGGCATATTTGTTGTTGAGGCAACGTGAAACAAATAGGAAGGCGATATGCCAATCCCAACCTTTCCATCCGTCCCAATCGTCAACCTCGTCGTGCCATCCGTTTGCAGTTCAAGTGCCCTAGCAGCACCAGTGCCTAGCTTCTCAGTGCCGATTTGTAGCACGTTGCTAGACCAAGCGATTTTGGCACGCTCCCAATTACTACCGGGTGCTGTATCTGTACCGTCTACTCTGTTGTAAATA
>Ga0208644_1001108_pt1 | contig 23126 bp, 44 predicted proteins | sample VirMetDEL_Nov_18_FD_184517 | JGI IMG/M metagenome (GOLD analysis project Ga0208644, IMG submission 184517) | Aqueous microbial communities from the Delaware River and Bay under freshwater to marine salinity gradient to study organic matter... | ecosystem: Environmental > Aquatic > Marine >...
TATTTTATGGTCTATAACATTGTTTGCGTATTGTACGTTAATGCTGTTTTCTGTTAGGTCTATATAAGTGTTTGCGGGTTGTAATCCTAATGCTGTGTAATTTACATCCGTGTTAGTTGTTATAATTAAATTAAAATCTATTTCTTGGGCTTCCGTAATAAACTGCCATTCGTTCGTGTTTTTGCCGAATAAAAAGCACTTTGTAAATCTTGGGTCTGTTAAAAAAGTTCCTGTAAATGTTAGCCCGTAAGTGTTTTCTATTGCTTCAAATAACTTACTTACTTTAACTGCAGGAAAAAGTTCATCATATTGGATAGCCCCTCCGTTTGTTGTTATGTCTTCGGCTGTAGCATCGCCATACGTCCAAAATCTTGTATTTGCTATTAGTGGATAGCGTACGTCGTAGTCTGTAGCCGTGTCCGTAATTCTGTTGTATATCTCTGTGCCGTCATAGGCGAATTCTAACGAAGTTAAATCCAAGTTGTTAAGCTTATCTTCGCCAAAGGCATCTTTAAGCGTTCTAATGTCGCCATAGAACGTTATAGTGTAGCTTTCTACGTGTCCGTCTTTTAGGTTCGCTTTTTCTAGTTGTATTTTTCCCCTTCTAAAATCTGTTAAGTCTATTTCTATTTTTGCCCTTCTTCGTATGTTGTGGTCTATTGTTCCATCTACGTCACTTTGATAAAAGTGTTCAAAAATTTCATTATTATAAGGGCTTGCAGGTACGGTAAAAGATTGGCTAAAGTCTGTAAATACTTTGCTTATGTCTGCGATGTTTTGAACTGAACTATTAACGCTTATTTGTTCATCTTGAAATAGTTCTAATCTTCGGCCTTCTATGTATACTTGTACGCTTCGCATTATATTACGCTGTTAATTGAATTGTAAGCAAATTGGAATTCTAGTTGATAGTTTATAGTTCCTTTGTTTATTCCTTTGAATAGTTCCGTGTTTTTGGTGTTTAGTTGGGCAGGTTTTCCGTCTATTAAAATTCTTTCGCTAAACATTAAATCTTGAATAACATTCTTGTAAGATTCTTTTACCCAATCAGTATTAACTTTTATTTTTTTAGTTCCGTTTACGTTAAAGATTTTTCTTTGTCCTTCTTGTGTGTCGTAGCTTGGCAAAGTAGATTGTAATAAATTGTATTCCGTGTTTTCTACGCCTAAAGAATCCGTACTAACTGCAAAGAACCAAGTACGTTGCCATGCGCCATATTTATTAACAAAGTCACAAGCTACAGGAATGTATTTAGGAACGCATTTAGGAACCATTGTAAAGCTGTGTACTACGTTTAATCCTGCATCTATTATTTCAACTAAATTGCCGTCTGCATAGTAAAGCGGATAAACTCTGTAAAGGTCGTACCAATCGTCAGAAACTATGCTATAACTAAAAGAAGCCGCTGTTACTAAATTCGTATATTTTACATCGAATCCGTTTTCTAAATAACAAGTTGCTATTCCGCCATTGTAAAGAATTCCACTAGGCGCTGTTAAAGTTATATCAGGGTCGTAAGGATAATAATACGTTTCGCTGTCTAAATGATAGTTTCCTAAATCGTAATTGCTTCCGTCTTCGTATAGTGTGTAGCCATCAAAAGCAAAGTAATTAGTAGTATCTAAAAGCGTATCTACGCCTACTACTGTTTTATAACGTTTTATTTGTACGTTGCAGTATTCGTCTGTACTTGTAAGCTTTGCGTTCGTGTTATAGTTGTTTAAATAAGTTGCGTGGCTTATGTATTCACGAATATAAGGGCTTACATTATAAAGCGTTTGCAAGTTTGTTGAAGATGGAATACTTTTACTTAAAGTATACGTAGCACTAGCAGGTACGCTACCTGTGTTCCAAAGATAAATTTCTATTTTAGAAGCCGTTTGATTTAATTCGTTTACTTCTATTATGTAGGGGCTTCGTGCAAATATGTTACTCATTTCTTTAAGTTTTCTCTTGTTATTTCATCAAATAATTGAAGCATATCTAGTCCGTATTTTTCCACAAGTTGGTTAGGCAATCTTTTAAACGCTGATTCAAATGGCTTTGTAAAAAATAAACTTGGCTTTAATCCTTTTTGCCATATTGAACGAACTATTAAATGTGCTGTAGATTCGTGACTTGTATATCTTCCTTTTTTATCTCTAAATTGTATGTTTTTTCTTTTTACCCATTCTAAAATGCCTTTCCTTAATCCTCCTTTTTCTCCCGAACCTGTGCCAAATTTAAAGCCGCCTGTTCCTGAAGAAACGCCTGCTACACCTTGGTCTTGAAAGAATCCATAATCAGGCATTTCAAAAGATATTTGAATACTATTCTTTGATTCTTTAACGTAGCCTGTTATATTTTCTTTTAGGTTTCCTGTATTGGTAGGAGCGTTCGCCTTCGCTTGTTGTATAACGTAGTCTTTGAATTCATTTAAAAAATCTTGTACATTCTTTAACATATCGTCATATCATTAGGTAGTAATACGTCAAAGGTCATTGTCCAACCTGCCAATTTGTTTTCGAATCTGTCTATAAATGGTTCGCAGTTTGGGTCGCCTGTTATTTGATATTTATCGTCGTATAAATCGCCCCTTCTTAAGAATTCGTACATTCTATTCAATACAGCTAACTGCGTATTTAATACGTCTACTTCATTATCATTGCCTGTAAATAAATCTTCGGTTTCGTCTTTTGATATGTCCACAATATCCATAGCTAATACGCTAATGTTTGCTTGTTGAACGTTATTAACAAACTGCACGTTATTAACTATGATATGGACCAAAGGAAATATAGTTTGTTTGTTTAGGTCTACTCTGAAAATATCGCCCTGCGTTACTGTATTCACTATAGGGTCTGCTTCAAAGTGTTCTTTCATTCGTGTTATTAAGTCGTAGTAACCTGTCATTTTCTATATTGTTTTCTTATTTCGTTGTTTTCAATTTGGTTCTTTTGCTTTTCGAACGTGAGATAGGTGAGACATTTAGTAAGGGGTAATCTTGTAACCTCGTCAAATTTCGTGAGGTCTCCTTTAGCGATTCCATAAATACTTCCATACCATCCCCATCGTTTATTGAATTGTCCTCGTTCTGTGAAATCGCTGAAATTATGTTGTTCGTCTTCATCTCGCGTTGTAAATAGTTCAGTGTAGCTGTTAATAATTCGCTTCCTAAACTCCAAAAAAAAAGAAAGGCACCTATTGAAACGCCTAACGGGGCAAACTTCATTAATTCCTGCATATCTGCATTAGGCTCATATTCTGATATGTCGTAATTTTCGCCTGTTCTTTTAGTTATTGGTCTGTACATTACTGCCATCGCTTTGTGGAAATTGTCCCAATCTTGTAAATAGTTTTCTAAATCTACGTATTCACCAAAAGTTATTTCTTCTAAATTGGGTATAAATCCAAATTCGTGTTCTTCTATTTTAAAAGACTTTTCTAAAAATGGCTTTCTTTTAAACAATTCTGTAAAGTGTGCTATTAACTTGTTTAAATCATTAAACTTAATTTTTGCTATTTCTGATAACTTAATAGCGCAGAAAATTTCAATCATTTTTTGTGCTATGAATTCTTCGTCGTTCGAATTCTTTTGAACTTTTAAAAATTGTTGATACCTACTTAATGGTATTTCATTTAAGGATGTTGGGACTTTTAAATCTACCTTCATATTATTATAACTTTATTTTCGTGTTTTTGTATTACCTGATATTGTAAGAGCCATAATTAGCCCTTATTCCGATTGTTTCCATTTCGTGATAACGTAGCGCATCAATAGCGTGATTGAAATGGTCTATAGGCTTGTTTAGTTTAACGCCTTGTTTGTCTATATCCCAAATATAAGAACGCAGTTCTTTGATTAGATTAGTGCTGTCTTTTGTTACTAGATATTCCTGTTGTTGCATTATGTCAATGCCGTAGTTTATAGAATCTTTTCCTTTTGTTACGCCTTTAATCGTCTTTCCGTGCCTGCGTATTTCATCTATTGATTTTGGTTCAGCTGAATCCGCATATATTGGAACATTGTTAGGAAGCACTTTAGCGATGTCGCTGTTTAACATTCCTGTTTGATATTTAAGTTCGTTTAGTATTCGTTTGCCGTTATAGTTGTAAACTTCTATAATTGCTGTAGGGTCATTCGTATAACCGAAGTCAAGACCTATTCCAATTAAACGCGCTTCGTTTGGCAGTTTGTCAATCTGTTGCCAATTGCTAAATATAACGCCTTCTAAACTTCCTACCTGACCTTCACCGTAGACTTTCCACCAATTAGCCCAAAAATTAGAAGTCTTTGCCTTTTCTTTATTCTTTTCTATTTGCTTAACGATTGATTCGTCTAGTGCTTCGTTATCCTTATAAGTTAAGATTATAAAGTCTGCATCGGGTTCGTCTTTTAGTTCGGTGTGTACCCAAAATTCGTTACTTGGATTAAAATCTAAATAAACTTCCCGTTTCGTTCTAATTGCAAGTTCATTGTAGGCCTGAAAGCTTATGTTATTACATTCGTTTATGTAAAGAATGTCTCTACGCGCACCCCGTAATTTACTTGAATCGTCAGCGCTAAAAAACTCTATAAAGCTTCCGTTTATAAATTCGTATTTTAGTAGGCTTCTATTAAAGCTGTTTGGATTGTAGCGACCGCCCCATCGCATTATTTTTTCAAAGTCACGTAAAGCACCCCTACGCAAGTGCGGTATTGATTCGGCAACTACGCTTATTTCTAAATCAGGAATATGCATAGCCTTATTAGATAATACCCACAAAATAGAAAACGTTTTAGAAGCAGAAGTTCCGCCCTGTACTATTTTAGTTCGCTTTGTTAATTTATGAATCTTGCGAAGTGCTGTCGTTTCCGTCAGGTTCATTTAAATCAAAAAATGGTAATTCTATATTTGTTTGTTCTACTTGTTGAATAGGCGCACCGTAACCTGAATCCATTAACGCTTTATAAGCAGCTACATCGCCCTCTCTTGCTTTTTTAATTAATGCCAAAGTCATTAAATCTTCTTGGCTCATTGTTTCGTTTTCGCCTGTTAAAGGATTCTTTAAGTTTTGATTTACTTCAAGCCAATACTTCGCTATTGTGCTTCTATTCTTACTTCCTTTTGGCCTTCCGTTAGGGTTTCCGCTTTCGCCTTTTTTGAATTCGTGTTTTTTTATGTCTTTTGCGCTCATTGTGCTGTAATTGTGCTGTTTTTTACTATTAATCTTTGCTCTTTTTGTCATTTTGTTCAATTTCAATTATAGGAAATATATTTTTTATTTCTTTTGTATTTCCTTTATAAAATACTAAAACATTTTGATGACATTTACCTACTTTTCTTTGTGTCATAAATCTTTGAACTCTTTGTGGTAGTGTCCCCAAACTTTCAATTAATATAAGTTCATTATATAGCTTCATTCCATTTTTAATAAATATGCGCTTAATATCTTCTATAAAGTTGTAATAATATCCGTCTTTATCTCGAACATCACCAACTGTAATAACCGCAAACCTATTTTCTTTTAAACATTTAATAGCATTTGTAAAAGCACTTTTAATTATTTCTATAAAATCTTCATAACTTTCTTGATTGCTAGCATCGTTTTCTAAATCTGAATACACTTCTAAATCAAAATAGGGCGGACAACTAAATAATAAATCTTGTGAATTTTCTTTGATATGGTTTAAAACATTTCTCCCATCATCACAAATATATTTAGCACTGAATCCTTTTACTCTTTCATTATTTAATTTAGCTTGTTCTTGGCGTAATTCAATACCTGTAAAATTATTACCTAAATAACTGCTTACATAGCCAAACACGGTATCACCCGCAAAACAATCAAAAGTATTACATTTTTCTAATCCAAACCATTTATTTGTAATTTCAGCTAAAACAGGGTCGAGAATTGAAACGCTTGGCATTTCATTCATAACACTTTTTTCACTACTTGTAGAATTGTGTAAAGTGTTTTCTCTGCTTTCGCCAAAATCCTTAATTAAACTTTTCCAAAATTTTTTTCGTTCAATCCAATAACCCTGTCTTGTATCTAAAATTGAAAAAGGCGGAATTATAAATTTTTCTTGTAGTTTTTCGTGTGCTATTACTTCTTTGTCTTCTTCTTCTATGCTTACATCAATGGGCAAATCTAATCCCCAATCATCTAATTTTTCTGTGTCCCATTCATTAGCTAACATATCCCAATCCCATTCTCCGAAGCCTACGTTATCTTTAATTAAGAATTCGTGTTTTTGTTCTTCCGTCCATTCGTCTGCTACTATAATTGGAGCTTCCTTATATTTTAGCTCTTTTAAGGCTTTTAAGCGCATATTTCCACCCAAGACAACGTATTTACCGTCTTTGTCAGTAAAAGCGACTATAGGGCGTTTATTTAGCATATCAGGAAATTCCTGAATGCTTTTTAAAAGCTTCTTGTACTTTTCGTCTCTTATTATTCTTGGGTTATTCGGATTCGTTTTTATATCCGTTATTTTTACTTTTATCATTACTTAATCTAAATAAATTTAAAAATTCGTCTTCGTCTACTTCTTCGCAGCAAAATAAGTTTTCGCTATCTGTTTCAAAGTGTAAAAAGTGTAGTCCGTCTTTCTGTAGCTTTTCGATAATCATTTTAGCGTAGTCGTGCATATTTTCGCCACTATCCAAAATAAAGTATTTATTCTCCGTACTCATCGTAAACCTTTTTTAGTTTGCTTATTGTGTCGCGCCAACAAGAACCGCAGCTTGAAGACATTTGAACACGTTGATTAAATACCCTTTGATAGATTTCGCTTAATACTGCTTGTTCGCTTACGCTTATTGTATTTTTTCTTTCACGATTATAGAATTCGTTTAAATAGTTGTATTCGTGTTCTAGTAGGCAGTTCGGCTTTTTGTATGGGAACATTCTATTAAGCTTTGCTTTACGTTCTTCACATCCGCAATCTTCGCCTAGTATAAACTTGGCTACCTTTGAAACGCCTGTAGCTTCTAAAACTTGTTCTACAGTATCGCCTAATCCTTCGGCTTTTTTCGTTCGTCTTTTTCTTGTTGTTGTTTTCGTTTTTTTTTCCATTATTCAATTATTAGTTCGTATTCTTTATTCTTGTAATCAATATAGTCTTCGCCTACATTTTCTTTAATTCTTTGCTTGCAATGTTTAAGCGTTTGAAATATACTTTTTACGCTTATATTAGTTTCGTTGCTTAATTGCCTTATTGATTTTCCTGAATCCTTGTAAATCTCATATAAAAGTTTATCGTACCAATGCCAAGAAAGTGTTTCTTCTTTTATTTTTTTTAGGATTGTTAAATAGGCTTCGTGTTTTTCTTCTTCGTTTTCTTCGCTTGTTAAATAGTGTAAATTTTCTATGCTTATTATTTCGTATTTGTCGCGCTCTTTCAGGTAATCTATATAAATGTTTCTAATTACAAAATAAACGTAGCTTTTATTTACTTTGCCGTTTGTTATTATGTTTTCAGGCTTGCAGTATTTAATCATGCGTAAATAGGCTTCTTGTACGATGTCTTCAGCTAAAAATGTTTCGCCAAACTTTCGAACTACTTCAACATAGTCTTTGTGATGTTCAGCGACTTTTTCTAGCCATTTCATTTATACAAATGTATGATTATTTTTTAAAAATTGTATTGACGAGTTTTTAAACAATAAGTTGTTAATTAAAAAAGGCGTTGCTGTGCAATATGATTTTTTATTCTTTTAATAGAAGCTTCGTAATAATCTTTATCAAGTTCGCAAGCTGTTAATTTAAATCCGTAATCGTGACAAGCTATCGCAATCGAACCACTACCTAAATGCGTATCAAGAATTTTATCTCCCTCTTTTGCGTAATGTTCTAAAAGCCATTTGTAAAGTCTAATAGGTTTTTGTGTTGGATGTTGAGTGCCACCTTCAATCATTAATTGCCCTCTATTTATTATTTTTCTTCTTAACGCAACATCAAAGGAAGTGAAGGCGAGTTCCCCATCGCTCATCGTTAAATCTTGACCTTTATCCCAAAATACCCACCCCATTGAACTTGGCAAATACTTTGTAAAGTAATTTGCACCCCATATAATCTGATTTTTTGAAACTCTAAATAACTCTTTAAAATATGCTTCGGTTGGTATTTCATTATCCCATCCTTTATGCTCAAAATGTTTTCTTTTATGTTTTGGTTTTTTTGTAAAAGTTTCTGTTTGCCCACTTCTATTAATACCATAAGGAGGGTCTACTATTGCTAAATCAAAATAGTTATCAGGATAACGAGCCATTAACTGCATATTATCCTCGTTTGTAATTGTTAGTTTATCTGTTACTTTCATAGCTTAAAAAAAAGCCCCTAGTATTGAGGGGCTGTTCCTTTTTCGTAATAATATCTACTAACGTATTTATCAATCTTTTTTAACGTGCTTAAGCTAACATCTTTTTCTAGTAAGAATTTATCTATTTGTATGTGCTGAATTTTTTCACCTGTTTTTTTTATTTCTTTTATTATTTGATAGCGATTTTTTTCTTTTAAGATTTGCTTCAGCATTTTGCGTAGTGTGTAGTCATCTATAAACATTGTAATCATTTTAGAAAGGTAGGTCGTTAAAGCCTTCGTTTTTTATTTCGTGTTTTTCTTCAGCTATGTAAGGTTCGCTTACTAAAACGCTAAAGTACTGCATTCCGTTTTTACTTGTGTTTACCCATAGAGCGATTTGCTTTTCTTCGCCATTTACGTTTATTGTTCCGCTGTAATCAGGCTGCGTTTCTTTTTCTTTTTTTAGGTTCTTAAATATAGCGCCTCTGTTTATTTTATTTTCCATTGTTATTTGTTTTTAAATTGTTTATTATAAAATTCAATATTTGTAATATATGGGTTATTTAATTCAGCTTCTGCTCCTTTTACATAAAAAAAACATAGCTGCTCTTTCTCCATTTCTTTGGCTTGTTGTATAGCTAATCTTAAAATAGAATCTTTTAAATCTATTTCGTTAAAAACTTGTTCAACTAACCATTCTAATGCTGTTTGTTTCATATTGTTTCTATTATTTTATTATAGTATTCCCTAGCTAGTTCTATTTTTTCTTTTATAGCTTCTATTACGGATTCGTCTTTTTGTATTTTAAAGACTTTTACGCGCTTTTCTAGTGGAATGTGGTCGAAGTTATGCTTGGCTTCTATAAAGTGCCTTATTTCTTCGCTTTCTTCTATTGCGTGTTCTTTCCAATGTACGCGCCTAATTTCGTCTTCTACGATTTGTTCAGGCGTGTTTGTTAAGCAATACACTAAAAGGCTTTCTTCTTTGCCTGTAAGCCACATATAGCCTTGTAGTTGGTAGTAGTAATCTTTATTAGGAATTTCGTTTTCGAACCACGGAAAAGTAGTTCCGTCGAAGCTTGTTTTTACGTCTATTAATACTTCGTTCGTGTTTACATCAGGTGTGCCTGTAATGTAATCGTTTTGAAAGTGTTCTTCGTTCTTATAAATGAATCCAACGTTTAGAACTTCGTTAGCAAGTGTAATAGAATCTTCTTCACATTCGTTCCCTTTGTCTGTATAACGTGAACTAAATTCTTTTTTTATTCCGTATTTATGTTCTAAAACAAGTTCTTGAATATACGATTGAGCTGTTTTAGATAACTGCTCCGTTTTTGAACGCGAAGCAGTCATTAATTTACCTATACTTGAACATCTAATTTTCATAATTACGATTTTTTAATTATTTGCATTTGTTCCGTGTCTAGGTCGAATTTTTCTATAAGTTCAGACATTGGATAAGAACCTGCTTTAACTGCTTCTAAAGCTTTGTTAAAACGTTCCTTTGTTATTTTAGGTTTGCTCTTTTTTACTTGTTCGCCTGCTCCGTCCGTGTCTTTGTCTGTTATTATTCCAAGTGCAGAAGAAAGCGCATACCTACGGAAATAAGTTACACCGCTTCCGAAAGATTGATAAGTATTCATTCCTTTAAGTTCTACTTCAGGAATTAAAGTACTGCTTTGTATTTGTTCGCCTGTTTCTACATGGAAAAGTACAGTTACTAGATAGTGACGTTCTTCGTTAGTGTTTAGTAGTTGCGTGAATCCTAGTCCGTGTTTTTTTAGCAGCGGATTAATTACATCAAAAATTGCAGGCAAATCCGCGTATGAATAGCCGTAGCCTTTTGTTCCTTTGTGAATTACAGGTGCTTCTTGCTGAAAAGCCGCAAGCGCTTTAAATAGATTTTTCATAGTGTTAAATTAATTATATGCGTTATAGATGCGCACCCCCCTTTTTTGTTTTTTACTTTTCTAATAAAATATATTTATTAATATCAGATTGAGAAATAGGAAAAGTCCTCATTTGAAATCTTGAATAAATATAGTATCGAATACCTTTTTTTGTGTTTTTTGAATAAACTGAAAATACTTTACCATTTTCAAATTTTATTTTTTCTCCTGTTGCTTTAAAATTTTCGTTTAACATTTTTCTTTGTTTTAATTAATAATTATATACAAATATAATAATTATATTTAAATAAACAACTATTTTTTAAAAAAAATTTCAATAAATTTTTCGCTTTTATTAAAATACGTCATTAATTCAATGTCGTTCGTACTGCCTTTTCTTGGTGTTCGTCCGCCTATTTTTGTTATTCCTTCAAGCTGTTCTATTTTCCCAATTATTAAGCCATCATAACAAGCCCATATAACTACAGGATTTAATTTTTTATCGCATAGCTTTACTAACTTTCTACAGGCTATAGGCAAAGGATAAGCTTCTTTTATTGTTTTATTTCTTCCTTTTATTTCTACGTAGCCTATTATTCTTCCGTCTTTTTGTAGTTCAAAGTCTACGTCGTTTTCATCTAATTTCTTAAAATCTAAATTGTACTTTTGACAAAAAAAATTCATTGTTTCGTATTCTCGCTTCAGGTCTTTAGTCGTTTCGAATCTCATTTACTTTTTGTTTGTAAGTTGCTATGATTTCTTTTATTTCAGGAATAGTATATTTTTTTGTTTCGTGTGCTTTTACATATAATTCTAAAAGCTTTTCTGCGCCTATTCTTTTCTGTATTCCTATTTGATAGTTAAGTAAGTTTCCGTGTTTATGTTGGTTACAGGTTACGCATTGTCCGTGAACATTATCTTCGTCGAAAGTTACGCTTTTGTGTTTAGTGCTGTAGTAGTGTCCGGCATCGAATTTAGCGCCTAAAGGCTTTTCACAGCTTACACAAAGTTTATTCTTATCTCGTTCTCTAATGTATTTGTTAAATACTTGTTGGGCTATTTTCATATAGTCGCTTAATGTCATTAGTTCAGCCTTCATTTTCTTTTTCGTGTTTTTCCAATTTTTAGTCTTTGCAGCTTGGACCCAAACACGAACGCAATCTTCCTTCAAGCAATACTTTTGGTTAAAGTGTTTAGCTTCGAATTTTTCCTTGCAATTTCTACAACGTGGCATTAATAAAAAGGCGTTTTAGTGTCTACCATTGCTTTAATTCTTTCTTGTTCAATCCATCGTAAAAACTTCAATAGCTTTTTCATAATTCACGGGCTTTTATTTCTAATTCTAAATCTTTTATTTTGCGCTTTAAATCCATATTTATTAATTCTAATCTAAAAGAACTTTGTATTGCTGCCCTGTATTCCTTTTCTAATGTTCGAAATACTAAACTTACTTCTTGTAGTTCGTCTTTTGTTTGGTTCATTGATTCAATAATGTCTGTTCTTTCAGGGTGCTTTTCTTTTATTTCGTCAAGGCTTAAAGTTACTTTTGTGTAGGTGTGGTTGATTAATACGCCTGCTCTAAATAGTGTTAAATCGTCCATAATTATTGTTTTTTTAAAATTTCTTTATATTCTTTAGATATAAAACGTTCACAACATTCATTCGATTGCAATAAATATTTATATGCATCTGTAATTAAATCTAATGTTTTTTGTTGGTTTAAATTAAAATAAAACCATTCCGTTCTTTTGTCTTGAAACATTCTATAATCCTCAAAACACCAATGTAAATATTTTTCTACATTATCTTCAAATATATAAATAGACGTTATAAATGGGTTGCTGCTTAAATGACTATTTATTCTGCTTTTTATATCTTTAGACTTTCCTATTTTAAACATTGTTAATTCTTTATCGGGTAACAGCATAAATAAAATATAAGTTTTCATTGTTTAGCATAAATTTTATTATAAACATTTGGCTGTGGGTTTTCAAGTTCGTAATATATAAACTTTTCTTTGTCGAACCATAAAATAAGTTGCCCTATATTACCTACTGAACGCGGTTTAATTTTGTTAAAGTTTACTATTGCTTGGTTGTAGTGTAAATCGTCGCGGTGTACTGTAATCATGCACTTACCTGAATTGAACCATTCACTACCTCCTTTTAAATCATATGGCGACGGTACGCTTCTTTTTCCGTTTACTTTTTCTGTTAGTTTAGGATGGATAATTGTATGCAAATGTAAGTTATTATCTTCAGCTATTTGATTTCTATAAGGAAGAACTACTTCTAAATACTGTGCGTAGCCTCCGTATTCGTTGTAAGGGTGGCTTAAGTCTTTCCAAGAATCTATTGAAGCTGTTTCTAATCCGTGTTTTTGTTTAAGTTCTACTGCATAATCATAAAATTCAAACGGGGTCATTTTAGCCTTTACGTCTTGTTTAGTTAGTATTTTAAAGTGTGCTAAAAGCCAATCTATATTACGGCTTATTTCTTCGTCTTTTATTACGTTATGCGCTAAAGGATTAAAACTTTTACCTGTTAGTTTATGCATCAAATCCGCAATTATTTCTACATTGTTTCCGACATCAGGAAAATAAACTAGGTGTTTCCATCCGTAAAACTTTGAAGTATTTAATAGGCATTCCATCAATAGCTGCGTTTTACCTGACATTGGGAATCCTGTCCAATCTGTGCAGTTTCCTAGTTGCATAGAATAGTATTCGTCAAGGCCTTTAAATCCTAAATACTTTCCTTTTTCGTTGTAGTTATCGCGGTGCTTAAACATTTTGTCTATTACGTCCGCTGTTTCTGTTATTTTAAATCCTTCTAATCCCATGGCGCCTTAAATTTCATAGTGTTGTTTTCTTCGTGTTTTGGCTCATCCTTTAGCCAATTTTTAGCCGTCAAATATAACGATTTGTATTTTTTGTTGTTAGCAAAGTTTTCTATTGAATCCAATATACGGTCAATTTGTTGTTTAGTATAATCTTTGTTTAGTTTAATGTAATCCGCTTCACTTAAAGACAAATGAGCGAAGCGCCTATATATATTCTTATTATTATTATCATTATTATTCTTATTATCATTATCATTATCGGGTTTTGTGGGTTTTTCTAAAACCGAGTGGGTTTCTTGGGTTTGTTTCGGTTTCTTTGGTCTACCGCCTTTAGAACCATTTAATTTATTTCTTTCGCAAGTTTTTTCATAATTTATTAAATCGCGCTGAAATTGATTCTTAAACGGAAGAAAAGCCATTTTCATAGCAAAGTCTAACTGCGGTTCTTTTCCTTCGTTATAATCTCTTAAAGCTTTAAATAAAATTCCTGCCTGCTCATTAGTTAATTCGTCAAGAACTGACAAACTATCTAAATGTAAAATGAATCCTGTTTTCATCGGTCGTGGTTTTATAGTAAAGGAAGCCGCCAAATACACACACGACCAATGGAATAAATGGCGGTTTATACTTCCTTAAATGATTAATTTTTTTTTGCATTTTGGTCGTGCTGCTACAAATATAACTAAATATATTTACCCATTATTATACGTTCCTGAATTATTTTTAACATCGTTGTGTTAGTACAGCGTAGTATATCATCCTTTAAGCTTCTTGGCGGTATTACTTGGGCTTCTAATTCCCTTTTGTAGTCTTCCGTGTTTTTGTTGTAGCTGTAATCTTTTACGGCTGTATAAAATTCGTGCTTATGTATTCCGTTTAGAATCGTAGCGTGATTCTTTTCAAACATTTTACCAATTCTTTCTAAAGTAAATCCTTCTTGACGAAGTATAAAATACAAATAGCTTCTTTTGTCTATTATGTGCCTGTGTCGGCTTTTAGTTACTAATCCGTCTTTTTCTATTAGTTCTTTTATTTTATCAATTTTTTTCATCTTCTATTAATTCTATTTTAGTTATTAATTTTTCCCATTTATCGAATTTTGTTCGCGCGTGTTCTTTGTCGTATGCTTCAACTACCTGCCAACAAATATGTGAAGGCGCTTTTTCCGTAGTGCCTAGATAGCACCTGAAGTAAATCCTGTAAGCTTTCATTTTTTTATCTTTATTTTAATGTTTAAATCCTTTTCGAAGTTGTTCCAACATTGTAAAACAATTCTATTAGTAAAACATGGAAAACGTCTTTTAAATTCTTCTACCCACCAAGTTTTAAAAGCTGTATATTCTAAATAGTCCATGCCTTCTTCTTCAGATAGCATATAATTTAAAGCTACTGCAAAGCTTATAAATTCATCTTTAAGTGCGTTTCTTTTTATTCGTGTTCGTCTTTTCATAGTGTTCTTCTTTAGCCTTACAAAAAGCAAGGTATAATTCAAAATTAAAGTGTCCGTTATTACGCCACCATTCAATCTGTTTAAGTAGTTTATTCATTTATTAAGTATCTATAGTAATAATAATCCGAGTTCAATTTTTCTTCTATTAATTCGTAGTGATTTTCGTAAATATAATCCGTAAATTTTTCACTTAATTGTTCTAAAAATTCATCTTCTATTCCGTAGCCATATTCTTCTTCTGTTCCGTCAGGATATTGTTCTAAACAAATTCCGCAATCTACACTTAAAAAGCAGCCTATGCCGTTTTCGTATTCCTGTCCGTAGTGCCAATGCCATGTACAATACAAAGTATAAAGGCAGCCTTCTTCTTGTGAACAAACTTGTACGTTATCATTTCCGCACAAATCAAAATATATATTTTCTAATTTCATTTTTCTTTAATTTTATTTATTAGGTGGATTTTAATTTCTTCTAAATTTTTGGTGTCAATCCATTCTAAAAAGTGGTATGCATCAAGCATTATAGTATATCTTTCTTCCATAATTTTATCTTCCATTTCAATGTATATGCAGCTCATTTCTTTGTCTAACATATAACAATCTATTTCAGGGAATTCTATTCTTTTTTCTTTCATGATGTTATAAATTTATGGTAAAACATATATTGTACTACCTGTCAAAACTTGTTTAGCGTGTTTTTTAGCGTCTTTATACATTCCACTAAATACAGTTGTATTACCATAATTGTCTTGAAATATCCAACCCCCATAACCTTTTGGCATTTTTGAATGAGAACCGTAAAATTTGTTTGTGTTAATTGTTTTCATAGTGTTTTATTTAATAATTATATACAAATATAATAATCTTTTTTAAATGTGCAAAACTTTTTAACATTTTTTTTTGCAATTTCATTTTTATTCGATTTAAGGCGTTAATGATTGAACCAATATATAATGAATCCACCTACAAGCAGAAACGCTGTTAGAGGGGCTAAAAAGTGCCTTAAAACGTCTTTATGTTCTTCCGTTACAGGCGTAAAATAGTTAATTAGTTTTTTCATAGTGATTTTTTTTAGTATTCGTAAATAGATTCGTCTTCATATTCCTTGTATAATTCTTCAAGGAAATTTTCTTCAATGTTTCCAATTTTGGATTTAGTGACCGTTGTTTTAAATTGTGATTGCCGAATTAACATTTTTAAAGTATTTCTTAAATGGCTTACAGTCATTAAGTCAACATCAATTTTTTCTCCGTTTTTCATTGTCCAATAGTATTGCATAGTGTTTATTTTAAGGATTCGTAGTCAATAGGTTCTTTAATTTCGTTCAGTAATAAATAAAGCGTTGCCCATCGTTCGCGGAAAAGAACGGCAGTACTTGAATCTTCGCCTAATTTTTCTTCGTAATACTTTAAATCTTTGTAAGCCTTTTCGTGTTTGGCTTTGATTGTTTCAACAATTTCTTCTCGTGTTTTCATAGTGTTTAAATTTTAAAAATTCCAATTTAATCTAAAACTTAATTCTGCTTTTAAATCAATAAGTTCTTTTATTTCTTCATTCGACTTGATTCCTTTTTTTGTTTCAATTTCTTTAATTCTTTTCTGTATTTCTTTAATTGTTTTCATAGTGTTTTTCTTAATTGTTATACACAAATATAATAACTATTTTTAATTGTGCAATACTTTTTAACAAAATATTTAAAAAAAAAGTAAAAAAAGTTTCAGGAATATAAAAAAGGCGCTCCGAAGAACGCCCTTTACACTATGAACAAGCACAATAGAGATTAATTATGGAATTAGTGCTTATTGCGAATTTACAAAGGAAATTTGAAACTATCTACTTGTTTGTTGTAATAATCTTCAGTTTCTGTCTTAATTCTTTTGTAACTAATCTCTAAAATACGTCCGCCTGTAGGTTTTACCGGTGCCGACCTTTCCACGTGCCAACCTTTAGAACCTGTGCCGTACTCCTCTTTATAAGTTCCTGTAATCATTAAGTGAAGCTGTTTTTGAACGTGTCTATAATTATTGCTTCCTAATGTTACAACATCTCTAACGTCATTTCTAGCAGCGTTTTCGTGAATATGTCCCATTGTAAACACGTCAAAGTCTTCGTACATTTCCAAAGCCCTAGTTAAATTAAGCGCGCCCTTTGTCACTACACCACCGCCACCTGAACCGTGAAAATACTTTATCTTACAAACCCTTCTATCAGGTCTGTTATTTGGCTTTTGTCGTACTGCGTTGTTTATTATTAGCCAACCGCCATAGCCACCTGTTTGAACGTTTGTATTATTCTTTAAATTTAGAAGCTTTACAAAGCGTTTTAAGATGTCCGTTTCTTGAAACTTAATAATACTTGTTTCGTGGTTTCCGTAGCCTATTACAGTAAGTAAGTGCGCGTATGGACTCCACCATTCAACGGCAGTTTCTACTACAGAATCTAAATAGTTTGCGTTATTTAATTCAGGTCTTATTTCGCTTTTATTACGTCTAGGATCGCCCCTTCCTGCCATCAGGCAGAAGAAGTCCCCATTGACCATTATAGGAATACTTTCTTTTAGGCAGTAGTCTAAATCTTTTTTAAGTAGTTTCCTGTCGCATTTTGGATTATCCCAATGAATGTCCGAAAGCATAGCGATCCGTGTTTTCGTACCGTCTAGTTTTATTTCGTGAATGTTTTCAGCGTGTCTTATTATTTCCATTTGCTCATGCGTATTGCATACCCTATAATTAATGCAATTACGATTCCAATGCCAAGCCCTAAAAAGAATTTTGTGAATACGTTGTTTTCTGCTTTTGTTTGTTTAGTTTCTTCTTTTTCTACTTGTACTTTTGCTCGTTCTCTTATTCTTATAGTGTCGCGTATTAACTTGTTTTCTATTCTTATTTCACGTATAGTTTTAGGAACGTAAACATCTTTGTAATAAATAACAGTATCTTTTGAAGTAAAGAATTTTTGGTAAACTATTGTATCGTGTTTTATTACGGGAATGCTGTCAATAGTTGTTATTCGGATTGTGTCGGATTTGTTAGTTATTTCAAGCCCTTTTTTTATTGCTTTATTGTAGTGCCATTTAGCGGAACAAGAACAAATAAAACAAATTAAAATTAAATTAAATATCCGCATATTCTTTTTTAGCATCAAATGAAGGGCAGGCTTTACTTGAAAAATCCCTATGCCCGTAAATAACTGCTTCAGGGTGCAGTTTTTTTAGTGTTTTAAGTAAAAGTAACAGGCTTTCTTTTTGCGCTTCTGTACGCGTGTCTTTTGCGTATTTCATTTCGCTATCCATTCCGCCTACATAAGTAATTCCTATAGAAGTTGAATTTTTGCCTTGTGTATGCGCTCCTATTTTGTTTAAGTCACGTCCATATTCAATGGTCCCATCTAATAAAACTACAAAATGGTAGCCTATACCGCTCCAACCCCTGCGCCTGTGCCATTTGTCGATGTCTTCAGCATCAAAGTATTTGTTTTCAGGCGTTGCTGTGCAGTGTACTATTAATTCACTTATCTTTCTCATTTATTCCTTTGTATTCGCTTGTTATTTCTTTTGCCCTTCTAAACAACAATTTTAAAGATGCGTATAAATCTTTGCCGTATATTGCTTTGTAGTTTTCATTTATAGAAACAATTTCTATAGAAACAAGAACTAAAGCCAAAACTTTAGTAACTAAAAATTCAATACTAAAGAACTGCGCTATAATGTCACTAACTAAAAACTTATCTATTAAAAAGAATAGAAGTACGGTAGTTTCATAAAGCATTATTTTACTAATAATTTGTGATAAACCCCTGCTTGTAACTTTTTGTTTTAGCTTAATGCTTTTATAGATTCCTGTAATAGTGTCTAGTAGTATAGCAAAAGCAATTAAAATAAGAATTCCGCTTATAGGTAAAAAGAACGAAAACACGATTGAAGCCATTTTTAAAGAGTTTAGTTTGAGTTTTGTAAGTAATATAAATAACTGCGTTTTCATTCCTGAAGTTGTGTTATAAGATTAAAAGTTAAATAAATTAATATAAAAATACCGCCTATTCTTACGTATATTTCTGTACCTGCTATAAACATTGAAATTCCTAAAGCGTAGCCTATTAAGAAATAAAGAATTGCTAATGTTTTTATGTGCATATTATATTAACTTATTATTCGTCTTTTTGTAGCCTATTTTACTAAAGGTTCTTCTGTTACTTCAAATTCTGTTGGTTCGCCTAATATAACTCGTATGCTTTCATCAAAAATTATATACCAAAAAACAGGCGTATCTAAATTTGCCGTTTCGTAATCTACCCAATAAATTGTAGTGTCTTCAGGTGTAACAGGCAAGCCGTAATAGTCAGCACATTGCTTTCTTGCATTTATAGCATCTTGTTCGATTGTATATTTATATCCGTTAATAAGCATTCCAATAAGTATTAATGTTTGTTTCTATTCCTGTTCTATTTGCGCTTTGCTCTGAATTCCAATAAATGTATTCTTGATATTGACCGATAGTATAATTGGCGCCTGCTTGACCAAATGCATCTATATTGTTCCCTAAAGCAGGGGCTTCTGTTCCTGTTGTTGGTTGAGCAGAACCATTTAAGTACATTGTTTTTAAATTACTTGCGTTTTTCTCCGATGTTATAATATATCCGTCTGCCGTTGTGATTGTGTTATGAATAACTAAAGAGGGCGTATAGCTTCGTAAAGTTCCATTTCCAATCCATACTAAAGGAGTTTGTCCATTTGCACCGCCAATAATACCTGCTACACCTAATCCAATTAAAACGCCTGTTGTAGTTTGTCGCCTTGCAACACTTACAGATAAGTATTGAGTATTCGGCAAAATTCCACTTGTTAAACTATATCTATCGCTTGTCCAAGTTGTGGTAATTTTACTTGTGTCTACGTCTAAAATTAATGAACCACTTGAAACGATTTGAGCCTGATTAGTTGCCGTTGCTTGTGTAGAATTATTTGCGTTCGTGCTTTGGTCGTACCATGTAGTTACAAAGCCATTATTAGCACCCACAAAAGAAAGCAAAGAAGCCGTGTCTAAATCATTGCCATTAAAAGCAATATCTTGTTCTGCATTGTCGTTTGAACGCCTTACCCTTATTGCGCTTCCTGTATATGCTGTTCTTAATTTACGTAAAGAATAAGCTAGTGCGGCATTTGGATAATCGTCTAAAATTAAACTAGCACTTGCTCCGCTTCCTGTTATGTTAGTTTCTCCTGTAGGCGTATCGTCATAAATAGCACCCCAATTAATAGTATTATTGGTTTTTCCTTTGCCCCAATCAATAGTATTATTAACTGCGCCCTGTCCCCAATCTATAGTATTTGCCATTTTAGTATGTTCTTCTTAAGTTAGTAATATGCGTCAAAATTGAGTTGCTTGTTGATGCACTTCCCCAAGTAACACAAACTTCTAAAGTGTTGCTTGCTGTAGTGTCAAATGTCGTATTGTTCAAAGTTTGAAACATTTTTCCCTGAAATGAAGTACCTGAATTTTGTATGTAGTTAAATTCAGCACAAGTAAAAATAGAAGCTGTTGTAGCTGCGCCTATTGTTCTTATTGTAAAGTCTGCTTCTATTTCATAAGGCTGACTAGTCATATTAGGAATTGTAAGCGTTCCGCTCGAAGCCAAAACTACGCTTCCCGACTTTAATTCTATAATTATTGTTTCGTTGTTTAGGGATGAAATATCTCCTTTAATGTTACAGTGAAAAGAGTCTCCAACTTGAAAAGCATTAGCAGGTACAGTTAAACTTCCTACGCCTGTTCCAATAATGTTTGTTGGCGTTGTAGTATTTGTTACGGCTGTTCCGTTTGCTGTTTGTGAAAACAATCCAACACTTAAATTTGAAAAACTTAAAGCACCTGCGCCATCCGTTCTTAACACTTGTCCTTGTCCGCCATCCGTTTGTGGAAAAGTGTAAGCTTCGTTAAATTCTATAGTTCCGTCATTTTGTACTTTGAAAGCTGTTGTACTTGTATCGCGTATTTTAAAAATATCGCTTGTAGCAGCGCCTGAAGGGTCAATAAAAAAATCTACAAAAGGCGTTCCGCTTGGCGAAGGAACTGCGTTACTTTGAAAGTATAAGTATTCTAATTTAGAAAACTTTAAAAAGTTGCTATTGCAGTCTATTGTTCTATCTGTCGAAAGTTGCCCATCTCCATTGTAAATAGTTGTACTACCTGCACCGCCTACAACTTCTGCGCCTGTAATATGTTTAGTTACATATCCGCCTAGTCCGTCACTTTCAGCTATTGGAATTAAATCCGTAGAAGCTAGGTTAGTTCCCTTTGCTGTTAATTGACTTATTTTCTTTTCTGCCATTTGTTAATTTTTTTAAGTATAACTTAAGCTTTTTAATGTTGTCTTCTTTTGGTCTGTATTTCTTCATAAAACCCACCCTGAAAAATTAGTGTCCGTGTTTGGGTACATATCGCCGTTGCTGTTCGTATTATATTCAGGAAACTTTGATTGATTAAAACACATATAATCTATAAATCTTTGCGTATAGTGTTCAGCTATTTTGCGTTCTTTTTCAATTAAAAAGTCTACTTCGTTTTTTTCTACGTTTTGGCTGTTTTCTGAATTGTGTTTAAATACGCCCTTGTTAGCGATTGTATACGCTGCGAAAGGTAAGTATTCAACCATTGCGTAGTGTATTAGCATCGGCTTTATATACGTTTCTACAAGCGTTAAATAATCGCCTGCTAATGTACCTGCTACTATGTCCGCTTGAATCTTTTGTAGTAAGTCCGTTCCTAAATATCCTTGTATGTGAATATCTTGTGAAATCTTAATATATTGAATGAATTTGTCCGTGTCTACGTTGCCATTCATGGCCGTAAACTTTACTAGGTCTGTTCGTGTTATTAAAAGTGCTTCTGCCATCGTTATTGGTTTTTAGGTAAAAAGCCCTGATTAGGCATATCTATTGGTCTTGTGCTTACTAATTGAGGATTTTTTACTATATATCCTAAAGCTTCTGCTTTTCTTACTGCGATTCTTTTAATATCTGCACTATTAACGTCAATCGCTTTTCCTGAAGGAACGGCATACACTTGTTTATTCCAACGATGGTAACAATTACCACCGCCTTTATAAAGCCAAGTACTATATAAATCTGCGCCTTTCGGACCCCATCCCGGATTAACAGGTTGGTTGCCCATAGCAATTATGTCTTCTTTTCTGTAAATCTTTCCTGCTGCCATCATTTTTTGACAGAATTCTCTAGAATTAGGCTTTTGTTCGCCTGCATATACATACCTAGTTATGAATTTAATTTGGTCAATAACCTCATCTTGTTGGCTTCTTATATTTGGTCTGCTATCTCCTGTGCTTACAAAATTGTATATTTTACTTAAAAGGCTTTGTTTAGGCTGTTTGCTTAATAGTTCGGTTTCTTCTTCGTCCGTGTCGTAATCTACTTCGTGTTCGTCTATTAGTAGCCAATCAGGATTAGGCGTTTCGCCTGCATCTTCTATGAATTTATCTAGTGCGCTTTTTTCTTCGTCTTTTGGGTCCTCGCTTAATTCAAGGCCTGTTTCTTCTTGTACTTGTTCCGTAGTTTGTGCGTTTTCTAAATCCGTAAATTCTAAAGGCTTCAAAGTTCTAAAGAATAAGTTTAAGCTTACGCCATTAAACGCTAGTATTTCATCAAATGCATCTAGTAAAATTTCCTGAATAGGCTTAATTACCATATTGTTGAATAATACAAAACTGCTTTGTAATTCATCGCTATTAGAACTAAAGCCGTTGCTATTTGCTACTCCAAATAAAAGCGGGCTTGTTACTGAATGTCCTAACATTATTTTTCGCATAGCTTCTTCGCTTAAAGTTGAGTAAAGGTCAGGCGCATCATTCACGGGCATAGAATCTACTGTAGTTTTACTTTCTGCATTATTGTTGAATGCTACTATTACTTTTTCTCCTGTTGTTCCTGTAAGCTGTGAAAGAACTTTACTTTTAATCATTATTTGTTGTTCTTCACTTGGCACGCCATTATTAAAATTTATTACAGCACGCCCACTAAATCCGCAGTTTACTTCGTTAATTAAGTAACAAGAAATGTCTTCTTCTAGTTGTGCGTATGGTAAAGCCCCGTGATAATCTACATAGCTGTAGTATTTCATTCCTACTGAATAAGGACGTATATACATTATTTCAATCGGTTCTTTTGAATAGCCAAAAGCAGGAATTCTTTTAGGCGGAAATTTTTTCGTGTCTTCCCAATTATCCGAAAAATAGTAGGCTTCTACTTCGCCTTTTTCGTTGCATTTTTCTGCTCTTAAAAGTTGAATAGGAACATGGTAAACGGCTTTTATTTTCTTTCTGTCTTTTGTGTAGATAAGTTGAACAGCGCATTGTCCTAACATTTTTAAATCGCTTACTAAATGACGAACGCAATCCTTTGTAAATAAAGCCATCATTTGAGCGTATTCGTTAGGCTTTCTTGAAGCATCTGTAGCAGAAAGACCACGGCCGTAAATTAATCGCGTACAGCTGTTTATTATGGCGTTATTCGTTGTTGAATTCGTGTATCTGTCAATTAAGTATTGAAAGTAATTATTGTCCTCTCCGTATTCTACCCATTCATCTCGTTTAGATTCTTTTATTTCAGGCTTTGAATAGCTGTTTAGTTCTAAAAAATGTAAATTATTCATAAACTATAAAATCGTTG
>Ga0208644_1001109_pt1 | contig 23116 bp, 28 predicted proteins | sample VirMetDEL_Nov_18_FD_184517 | JGI IMG/M metagenome (GOLD analysis project Ga0208644, IMG submission 184517) | Aqueous microbial communities from the Delaware River and Bay under freshwater to marine salinity gradient to study organic matter... | ecosystem: Environmental > Aquatic > Marine >...
GATAGTGGAGACGGAGTTCGTTTTGGACACTTGGATAGATTAATTCCACACTTGGAAGAATTCTTAGGAAAACAAGGTATTGACTTTACTTGTTATGTTGGACATCAAATAGACGACGGAAAGTTTCACAGAAGTGGAACAAAAAATGTTGCATATCTACAAGCAAAAAAAGACGGGTGTGATTACTTTGCATTCCAAGATGTCGATATGTTACCACACGACGATTGTTATTATGGACACCCAGGTGATACACCAAAACATATTGCAACTTATCTTTCACAATGGGGTTATACTTTACGAGACAACGAATACTTTGGTGGAGTAGTGATATTCACAGGTGAACAATTTGAAAATGTCAACGGATACAATACCGAATATGTTGGTTGGGGTATGGAAGATGACGACTTATATTGGAGATGTGTTCAGAAAGGATACTTTACACAACCGACTTTTGATACCATTAAACAAAAAATGGTTTTATCTTTGGACGGAAAATCTACTCATATTAAAATACCACCAACACCACAACTTCGCAGATTACTAATGGATAGTTTCAATATACAGATTATATGCAAACCTGAAATACCCGAACACGAACCAGAACATTTAATCGGTAAAGGTAATAACAGATATCTAAAGTATCCAATATTATCAAAAGTAGGATATGACTTTGGTATTGATTATAATAATTCAAATGCTTTTGCTTGTTCAATGTGGGATTGGAAAAACCAACACATATATCGTTGGAGAAAAAGATATCAAAACAATTGGACAAAAGTTAATTTAATTCACGACAAAGAAAAACAAACCATTAGTTTTCAATTAAACGACCAAGACTTAGGAAAAAAGTTCGGTATACAACAATCAACAATTCAATATAAAGAACGATTAAAACGATATGGAAATAATCCATTTTGGTTAGGGTGTAATGACCCACACGCTTGGGAAGGACAAAGATTTTTTAAAGGAGAAATAGCAGAAGTAAAAATATGGGATAATTATAATGATTTAATCCTACATTACGATATGACTAAATCAATATGTTGTGACCAAGGTTGTCGTAGATGTAAAGGAGATGAAGTAAAAGATTTAAGTGGAAGTGAAAATCACGGAGAAATTTACAATCGTGGTATTAGATTTCTACAAGATACCGAAGTGATAAAATTAAATCCAGAACCACACAGAAGATATGGAACAATGGAATGTATGTATCACGACGACGAAGGAATAGTAAACAATCAGTTTCAAGGAGACGTAGAACAAACATCAAAAAACGAAATCCTTTACAGAAAGAAAATGCAAAAGGGTGAAGTAGATATTGATAATTCAGGTCTAAGACAAATGAAATATGATATTCATAGTATTGATACTATTTATAATAGACACAAGTTAATAAATGTAAGGTTTTAATGGCAAAAGAAAAAACAACATTTGGTTCTGATAATCCGTACTATGTTGAAACAAAGGAAAAACTTGATTCAATAGGTAAAGGTATGTGTTTGGCAAAGTGGACACAAGTTACACTTCAATTACAAACCGGACACAATCATAGTTGTCACCACCCAAGAACACATAAAATTTCAGAAGCTGAAATCAAAAGAAATCCGAGTGCTCTACACAACACTCAATATAAAAAACTTCGTAGACGAGAAATGTTAACAGACAAACGACCGGTTGAGTGTGATTATTGTTGGAATGTAGAAGATAACTCAAATCGTTTCTCAGATAGAGTGTTTAAGTCAGGAGAAAGTTGGTCGGCACCACATTATAATGAAATTGTAAATTCAGATTGGAGAGACAACATAAACCCAAGATATGTAGAAGTTGCATTTTCAAATGCTTGTAATTTTAAATGTAGTTATTGTGGCCCACCTTATTCATCTACTTGGATGCAAGAAATAAAACAACACGGAGCATATCCAACAACAGATAAATTCAATGGTATGGAAGGTATGATTGCCGAAAATAAAGTTCCAATTCTACACAAAGACCCAAATCCTTATGTTGATGCATTTTGGAAATGGTGGCCTGACTTATATCGTGATTTACATACTTTTAGAATTACCGGTGGAGAACCAATGTTATCAAAAGATACTTGGAAAGTATTGGATTATATTATTGACGAACCTAATCCAAATCGTAATTTAAATTTTGCTATCAATTCCAATCTCGGATTGGGTGATGATATGATTGACAAGTTAATCGGTAAAATTAACAAAATAGAAGACGAGAATAGAGTAAATGAATTTATTATATTTACATCAGTTGATACTTGGGGTGAACAAGCAGAATATATTAGAAATGGTTTAGAGTTTAATCGTATTTGGGACAATATGAATAAAGTATTGGAAAAGTGTCCAAGAGTAAATTTAACCATTATGTCAACTTACAATGCATTATCAGTTCCAAACTATGATAAATTAATTAACGGAGTGTATGAATTAAAAACAAAATATGGTTCAACAGATAGATATTGGAACTCGGCAGTATTTTTAGATTCAAGTTATTTAAGATTTCCAACTCACCAAACTGCTCAAATTTTACCGTATGAATGGTCTTTAAAAGTTTTTCAACAAGCTCAACTTATGGATTATCTCGCAGCACCTTCTTTTGAAGCAAAATATATTGGTTATTCAGACATTGAAACTCAAAAAGTAAAAAGAATTTATGATTGGATGTCGTCGTCAAAAACTATTGATTTAAATATTATTAACAGACAAAGATATAACTTTGGTAAGTTTTTTAAAGAACACGATAAAAGACGAGGAACTGATTTTTGTAAAACATTTCCAGAGTTAGCAGATTTTTATAGAGAATGTTTGAGGATAAAATTATAATGATACAAATACAAAACAAAGATTGTTATTTTTTACCTAACTTAAATAAAAATGGATTGAGTTTATATAGTGTAGAAAATTTATTTGAAAATGACTTTGAAATAATGGTTAAATTTAGAGTTGATTGGGATTCTTACACTCAAGATAATCCAGTTGGTGGTGTGGTTTCAAAAAATGGTAGACATATGGGTATATTTACTAAAAGAGATTGGGACGGAGAAAAAAGAATAAATAGAATAATAACAAAAATATGGACTGAAAATAATGGTCAAGAACACTTAGAGGAATTAACTTTTAATGTTGAAGATAATTTGTATGAATGTTTACTGACTCACGACTTTGATAGCAAAACATTTACTTTTAAATGTAATAATGAAATAAAAGTATATAAGTATGAAGGAACTATTTGTGATTATAAAAACTCTTGGCTTTGGTATGGTTGTAGTATGGGAATAGGTGATGAATGGAATGAGTATTTTTATGGGACACTATATAAATCATATATTTCAATAAAAGGTGGATTTAAAGTTTTTAAATCTAATTTTTCAAAATACACAACATATAAAGTATTTGATGAAAGTTATAATGGTAATCATTTAATAAAATACAATGAGGAATATATATAATGAGTTTGTGGGAAATAAATGTAAAAGAAAGTAGTTTAGAAGTTGGTAGAGCACAATTACTATCTTTATTGTATGGTATTCATTTACCAGATTATGATGATGAAAAAAAACTAAATAAAAAAATTAATGAGATAAAAAAGGAAAAAATATATATTATAAAAGATATGATAGTTCCAGAAATTTTAAACAACTATGATAAAAAATTAAAGGATTGTAATGTTATAGAAATTGGGCCAGGTGCGGGAATAATGTTAGATTGGTTGGCACCGAAAATTAATCATTTACATTGTTTGGATATTAGTAAGAGTATTTTAGAATCTTGTTATAGTGAAAACCAACAACATAAAAATGTTTCTTATCATTTTATAGAGGGTGCATTAGAACTTTCGAGTTTAAAAAATATTGATTTTGTCTATTCTCAAAGTGTGTTTATACATTTGAGTGTATTGGATTTTTATGTATACTTTGAAGAATTATACAATTGTTTAAAACCAGGTGGATTAATTTATATTGATATAATTAACTCAGATGATTCTGGTTTTTCTTTACAAGAAAAAGAATATCAAAATCAACTCACTAATTACAAAGCGTTGTACAATACTGATGTTTCTATAAAAACTTTGTATCACGCAAACTCACTTTCAGTTTTAACTAAAGTTGCAGAAGATTTTGGTTATAGTTTAATTTGGAGTAAAAACTCTATAAACAATTCATCAAATGTCAGTTTAATATTTAGGAAAAATAAATGAAAAAATGGAAAGAAAATTGGGATTTACCACCAATAGTAGAAAGTAGTAAAGATTTTGACAAAAGATATCCTTATGAAATAGGAATTCAATTGATGGATATTTGTAATTTAAGATGTGCACATTGTTATTTAGAAATTCTTGATGAAGACGGAATACCTTGGCAAAAAGGTAAAAACGCAAAAGGACATATGGATTTTGAATTATTTAAAAAAATTGTAAATAATTTAAAAGACATATTACCATATGTCAATACAATTAATTTTACTGCAGTTGAAGCTCTATTTTACCCTAAAATTTGGGAAATTATAGACTTACTAAGAGAAGTCAATCCAGATGTTACTATAAGAATAGATTCTAATGGTATGTTATTAAATGAAAAGAATATTTTAAAATTAAAAGAAAAAGGTAATATCGATTTAGGAGTTTCATTAGACGGGTGTAAAAAAGAAACCGTAGAAAAAATTAAAACAGGTGTTAAGTATGATAGAGTAATTCGTAATATGAAACTATTAAAAAAACACAAAATACCAATCAGAACTATTTTTGTTTCCAGTAAAGATAATATAGATGAATTGATTGAATATGTTGATTTTTGTGCAGATTTAGGAGTTAATTCTATAAAGATAAATACACTAATACCTTATGAAGTTAAGTTTTCACCATTTACATTAGCCGGAACAAAACCAGTAGAGTATGTTGATAGTATATATAGAGAGGCAAAGTGGAGAGCATACGAAAAAGGTATAGAGTTATTTTATCGTAGAACCTATACTAAACCATTAGGTTGTGGAGCAGCCTCATATACTTTACAGATAAATGTTGATGGTGGAATATCACCTTGTAGTTGGTATCAGAAACCAACACCATTTAGTTTATTTGGAAAAACCACATTGACCAAACAAATTATTTGGGGAAATGCGGCAACTGATAATGTTATGGAATTGTGGACAAAAAAGAATTGTGTTAATTTTAGAAAAATACTACACGATAGAAAATTACCAAATGGGTGTAAAGGTTGTCCACAAGGAGAATTGGGAGTTACTTGATGAAATACAAAAAACTTTGGAAAGATTACTTTGAAGGTGGAGTAGGAATATGGTCTGAATATGGTTATAATTATCATTCTTACTTAATTGTTAAAAATATTATTTCAAATTTAAAATTTAATAATGGTATGTTTGTACAATTTGGAACAGGTTTAGGATTAACAATAGAACATTTGTGTAATGTATTTGGATACGATAGAGTAGTTGGATATGATTTGTTCAACCCACTAAATCATCCAAATATTAAATCACTTGATGTTTATCAAGAATTACCAGAAGATATGAACTTGTGTTATACAGATATTGATATAGGAACTGTTGGATTAGATTATGATATTAGAAAAAAACTATTTGATTGGGCGTATAAAAATACTAAACAAGGTTATATTTTAATTAATAAATCTATTATATCGGACTATGATAATTTAAATATTGTTGAGTTGACTTCTTTTGATAATAAAGAACTTTGGAAAACACCACACAATTCAAGATTATATACAAAGGTTTTAGTAAAAAAATGAGAGGAGCAAGACCAATACCAGATAAAACTTCTTACAATTTTATAAGAAATAATATCAATGGAAAATCTATATATGAAAAAAATCTTGTAAAAGACTTTTGTAATTCTTATTCAGAATGGATACAATCTTCAAAATTAAATAATTTACAAAATCTTAATAAATTTAAATCTCTACAATTTGTTCACGGAACAGCACAATCATTTGATTTTTTTTATTTAAAACACCACAAAAAAAGATTTAGAATTTTTAAAGGTGATTTTATGTATCATCAAATAATATTTAGAAATAACATTGACTGGGAGTATATTTTAAATGGTGAATTAAAAAAGGGAGATGCAGTAATATTATCACTACCTTTTAGTGATTATGGAGATATTCATCCATTTACAGATATGATATTGAATGAGTGTGATAAATTAGATATTCCAGTCTTTGTAGATTGTGCTTATATGATAATGTCAAGAAACATAGAATTTGACTTCAATAGAAAATGTATAGACGGAGTTTCATTTAGTATGAGTAAAGGATTTTATGGTGCAGAACACTTAAGAATTGGAATAAGATTTACAAAAGAATACATTGATGACGGGGTTGAAGTATTTAATTCTTTTGAGATGATAAATTGGATAGGGCCTGATATCGGATTAAAATTAATGAATAAGTTTGATACAGACTATTTACAAAATAAATATCATCAGAAACAACTAAGAGTTTGTAAGGAATTGGACATACAACCAAGCAAATGTTTAATATTCGGAATAACAGACAAAAACCATAATAAATTTGGTGACTATGATAGAGGAACAGATTGGAGACGAGTATGCATTTCAAATTTAATTGGTGATATGGAGGATTTACATTGAAATATTTAGTAACAAATGGTTCATCAGTTACAAAAGGTGGTGGATTTGAAAACTATCAATACAGACAAGATGTAAGAGATTTTTATAAATCAAAGGGTATTGAAGTTCCTATACAAGAAGAATGCACTTACACATATCATTTGAGTAAATTATTAAATTGTCAACCTATAAATTTAGCTAAATGTGGTAGTGGTGTAAGAAGATTAGTTAGAACTTCATATGATTGGATAAATAAAAATGAAGATAAATTACAAGATACTCTTTTTATTTTTGAAATTCAAGATGGTATGCGTATGGAAATGTTTTTAAGAGAGGAAAATAAATTTGGTATAGTTAACGGATTTTCTACTAATCCATTATCAAAGGATAACGAATACAATATCGTAATGAATTGGTATGAAGATAAATTAACACCAGATGAGTTTACTAATAAGTATCGAGAAAAAATAGATATCTATCATCAAAATTTTTGGTCTTGGGAATATGAAGAACAAAGAACTTGGAGAGAATTAGACTTGTTTATGTCTTATGTACAAAAACTAAACTTAAATTATTATGTTAGTATACACGAAGGGAATATACATCAAGTAAAAACAATTGATAAAAGTAAAATTTTAAATTTAGACAATTATACAGATATTTGGTCATATACTCGTGATAAAAAACTTTTGATAGAAGACGAAATAGGATTCCCAGACAATCATATTGGATTACAAGGTAATAGAATAGTAGCACAAAAAATTTACGGATACCTAAATGGAAAAAATTAATTTATTTCCAATGGATTGGAATAATAATCAACATTGGGTTATTAAAGACAAAAAAGAATTTACTTGGACGGAAGGTATGTTTCATAAATACATTCTTGATAAATACAAATTAGACATAAGCATAAACTTTATTGATTCAATAAAAAAATTAAAAGAGTTATCAACTAATAATAAAAAGTATAACTTGTTTATAAAGTTTTATGATTTAAGTCATATTATAGATTATGGTTTATTGGATTATTTGTTTTCAAATCCAGACAATCATTTTTTACTAAATGATATAAACTCGGGTAGATGTAAATTTATATTATCATCATTAACTGAACTAACACATTATAGTTATTTTAATAGATTTAATGAATTTCAAGAACAATTAAAGAAGTATAATATATCAGAAAACAAGATAACTATATTTGATTTTATGAATAATTTAGATTCGGCAAACAAAAAATTTAATGTAGACTTTAATTTTAAATATTTTAATTGGTTAATGGTTAGTTGGGAATATTATGTAAATTTACCAAAAACTCAATTAAATTTTGGAAATAGAGATTATATTAGAGACAAACACTATATAAGTTTAAACAAAAGTGTTACTAAACAACACAGACCATTTTTGTTACATTATTTATGGAAAAACAATTTTTTGGGAAAAGGTAAAGTTTCATTTTTTTATGAAAAAAAAGATAGAGGAGAAATAGAAAAGAGTTTGATAGAAAGTTATCAACCTTTTTATAGAATAAATCCAACAGAAGTTAAAGAATTTTTAGAATGGGTAGAAAACAATCCACTTAGTGTTGATGTTCCGCTTGATAAATTACAAGAATATAGAATACAATATAACTCTGAAAGTACGGCACCAAATCAAATATTTAACGAAGAAACTGATAAAGCGTATTTAGAAACTTATTTTAATATAATGACAGAAACTTGTTTCATTGAAACAGATTCAAGAGAACAATTGGATTACTATCTTAATGAAAGAAATATACTACCTATAAATGCATTTCAACCATTTATAGTTTTGAATGGAAACAACCATATGAAAGAACTAAAAAAATTAGGATTTAAAACTTTTCATCCACATATTGATGAGACTTATGATAGTATTGAAAATACTGCGATTAGATTCTACTTAATTACAAAAGAAATAAAAAGACTATGTAATATGTCAAAGCAAGAAATACACGATTGGTATTGGGGTATGGAAGAAATTTACAAACATAATTATAATCATTTACATAATGTTTTTTATCCAACACAAATAAAAGGATTTTTTGATGAGTTTATCTATGAATAAAATTACTAAAGAAGAATTTTTAAAATACTATGAAGTTAATGAAAATATACTTTCAGAAAATGTTATTAATTTTATAGATAATTTATTTCCTATAAATTTTAAAAAATTATCATATGCAGAATATCAAAATTATATATCTTTAGTTTTATCTATATTGAACAAGACTTCATATGAAGAAAATTTTGATATGAATTGGAATTATATTTTTAATAATTTAAAAAATGGACAAATTGTTCAAAACAAAGAAGATATTTTAAAACCAATTTGGTTTAGAAATGATGTTTTTTATACAATAGATAATATTCCTTGTATAACAAATATTGAAAACTTAGATTGGAAAAATCAATTGGCAGTTAGACAAATACTTTTTTCTAAATATCTTTACAATATTGATAATGTTTATGATTTTGGTTCTGGTAGTGGAATAAATATATTTCTAATAAATCAAATTTATCAAAATATGAATTATTTTGCAAGTGATAATTCAAAAGTTTCTATTGAAATTTTGTCTGAGTTAAAAAACTTTTTAGGTGTTAATTTAAAAGTTGATAAAATTGATTTAACAAAAAAAATTAACCTAAAGGTTAAACCCAATTCAGCATTTATAACCACATCTGCACTTGAACAGATTGGAACAAATGTAGATAATTTTATTAATCTTGTATTGAAAGAAAAACCATCAATAGTTATCAGTATTGAACCTATTTTAGAACTTTGTTCTAATACACCATTTGGTAATTTAATGTCAATATATTGTGAAAGAAGAAAGTATTTAAAGTATTATTATACTAAATTACTTTCATTAGAAAAAGAAAACAAAATACAAATTTTGTTTAAAAAGAAAACAAGGATTTCTGGTTTGTTTATAGAAAATTCCGTTTTAATTTGGAGACCAAAATAATGAAAAATAGATTTGATTTTAATATATATTCAATTGTAAACAATACACACGAGTTTAAGCCTTATAAAGTTTTACAATGGTTGGACATTCCTTTTATTCCAATTGTTACTGATAATGCTGGAGATGGAATGAATTTAAAAAATATACCAAAAGATTTAAATGGTGTGTGTATTGCTTCACCAAAACAATTTTTTTCAACCAAATCTGGTAGTTGGGATATGAAAGGTATTCAAAAAGCTATTGATGCCCTTTCTAAAAATTTTAAAAAAGTAATTTTGTTTAATGATGATTACACGGGAGATTGGCCACAAAAAATTGGAAATGTTTATTTGTTAGGACTTGAAATGCATACTGTGAGTGATAGAGACTCAAAAGATTACAGAAAATATGGTTTAGAAATACAAAACAAATATGATAATCGAGATTATATATTTAATTATGTTTTGTGTAGAACTCAAATGTCTAACTCTATGAACGCGGACAATGTTGGTGAATTTATGAAACTTGTAAAGTTTTCAAAAAACAGAATTAGAAATAAAGCTTTTACAACTCTTAATAGATATCCCAAATCACATAGAGTTGGATTAGTCCTTAGACTGATGGAATATGGTTTGTTGGATAAAGGTTATGTATCATTACATTTAAATTTAACAGATGATATAAATAAAATATTAATTTCAAAATCAGATTCTCAGAAGGTCTTTTTGAAAGAAAATCCAGAAAGTATAAAACAACTCAAAAAAATTAGTCCAATAATATTACAAAATGAAAAAGATGTAAATGGAAATTTTATGGGTGATGATATAACCGCTATTCCATATTCAAATATGTTAGATTCGTATTTTAGTATATGTTGTGAAAGTCACTTTCACGAGGATTCACAAATGATTTGGACTGAAAAATTATCAAAAGTAGTTATGGGTATGCATCCGTTTTTTGTTATATCTCAACCTTATTTGTTATACCATTTGAAAGAAAGAGGATTTGAAACATTTCCTGAAGTAATTGATGAAAGTTACGATAATGAATTAAATGACACCAAACGATTTGAGGCAGTGATAAAAGAGATAAAAAGATTTTTTACTGAAAACAATCAAAAAGATTTACATCACATTTACTATGATGTTTTATATGAAAAGGTTAGACACAACATACAAAGACACCGAGATGTGGTTTCGGAAGAATTAAATGTTATTGTAAAAATATTAAAGGATGAAATATGAGAAAACTAAAAAATATTTCTGAATATGAAAATCAACATATTGAAAATACTGATAATTGGTATAAATATGAAAATAAAATATTAGAATATAAAGACATTTTTTTTGATAACTTGATTTTTGAGTTGGTACGACCATTTCCATTAAACATTATGGATTCACAATTTATGCCAAATCAGAATGATATATACTCAAATAGAAATGCATTTCGTGGCCACGGTGGAACACTATCATTGAATAATTACCCAAGTTCTTTAAAAAATTTAAATACTTGGAATGATATACTTCAAGAATTTAAACCGAGTAAAATTTTAGAAACAGGAACTAATAGTTGTATTTTTGGATTTTTATGTTATAAGTTTTTAGAAAATTTTGAATTAACGACATTAGATTTAGAACCCAATAGTAAAATTTTTGTAGATAAGGTTAATGAACATTTTAATGATAATAAAATAATGTTTTATGAAATAAATACAAATGAAAATATAGAACATTGGAAAACAGAAAAAGAATTTGATTTTGCATTTTTAGATTCTGGACACGACTTCCATACATTATCAGCAGAATTAAATTTTTGTGGGAACAAAAAAATTCCTACGATTGTTTGTGATGATACAAATTTAGAAGAAGTAAACTCAGCAATAAATCTTTTTCTAACTAATAACAATTATACACTTTATAGAGAAGTTAAAGGTATTGATGGTTCCTTTATGGGATATTTAAAAATTTTAAAATATAATGGATAAGGTTTTAATAACGGGGGGTTGTAGTTTTTCGGATAGTGGTGAAGGTCACAGAAGAACCTGGCCCACCTATATACAAGAAAAATACAAATTTAATAAGTTTGTTCATACTGGTCAGGGAGCATCAGGAAATGAACTGATTACTCACAGGTTATTACATTCGATTGATAAAGTTAAACAATTAAATTACAAAAAAATTTACTTAGCAGTTATGTGGACAGAAATAGAAAGAAATGATATTTTTACAGATGATTTAACTTTGAGTATGGATACTGATAATGGTGATGTTTCTTTTTTAAATATTTATAACACCAATACTATACCGATAGACCTTAGAGTCAAATCAGGTTTTATACGACCGGGTGGTAAACCACACAATGAAACTTGGTACAGAAATGAAAAACAAAGAAAATTTATTTTTGACTACTATAAATTTTATAACGAGGAATATTCAATAATGAATACTTTGAAAAATATTATTTTAGTCCAAAATGTATGTAAACAAAATAATATAAAGTGTGTAATGTTTATAATGAAAAACATCTTTGAAAGTATTAAAAAATATCCACAAATAAATTATTTATATAACACGGTAGATTGGACTGATTTTGTATTATATAATAAAAAGTATGGTTTGTATGAATATACTGCCACTAACGATTTAGAATTTTGGGAAGATGACTATCACCCTGCTTATAATTCACACAAACACTTTATTGATAACTTTGAAAATGAAATAAATACATTATGGAAAACAAAATAACATTCGGTTTTGATAGAAAGATAAACAATATTTGGATACCAAATGGTTATCCATTAGTGTTAAATGATTTTTTTACCGACACTTCAGAATACTTTGATAAAACAGGTAAATGGCCGGCAGTATATCCTTTAGGTGTTGTTCCCTACGAAAATGTTGATAGAAAATTAATTAGTGATATAGATGATAAATCATTTTTATATTATGTAGAACAATTTGGTGCGATTGGAAAGGTCATAGGAGAAGACGAAGGTTATGAAAGTAGTGGATTTTTAAATAATATGTTGGAAACTACTAAACAAAAACTAAGAAAAAAACAAGGTATTATTATGATTGTGGCTCATACGGAAAGCACTATTGAATTAAAATCTATAATTCATTTACATAATAGTTTGGTAAAAGAAAAAATAAGTCCAAACATAGTTGGTTATGTTATGGGAAATAATTGGAGTATAGGTATAGAGTATGATGATTGGTGTAAAGCAAACAATATAAAAGAAAAAGTATCATTAGTCAATTGTTATGAACAATTACACAATAAAGGTTATCAATTATTGAATGAAGACCAAAATGACAATACATTTGTTTCTGAAAAAGAATTTTACGATAGTAAAAATAAAATAAGAGAACACCAACTGATTTGTTTTAATCGTAGGATAAGACCACATAGATATGCGATGATAGCAATGTTACATCACAATAATTTATTAAAAAACAATTTGGTTAGTTTTTCGTTAGAAACTGGAAAGGATTTAAATTGTATGGGAGATAAAGGTTTTCCGGATGTCGATACAATGAGAAAAATTTGTGGTAATCGTGAATTGATGGAAACATATTTATCTTATTTTGATGAATTAAATAAAATGTCACCAAGAACTATTGATTATGAAAAGTTAGAAAATGTTTTAGGAACAGGCAATGAAAATAAATCACCATATTTAAATTCATATTTTTCAATTGTTACTGAAACAGGTTTTCCAGAACCATCAAGGTTTGCAACAGAAAAAGTTTTTAGACCAATACTACATTTTCATCCATTTATTGTTTATGGTTCAGAGGGAACATTATCTATGTTGCAGGATTTAGGATTTAAAACTTTTAGTCCATATATAGATGAAAGTTATGATAAAGAAAAAACGACTTTTAAAAGAATGCAAAAAATAACAAAAGAAGTAAACAGAATTTGTAATATGAGTAAAGAAGATTTACATAAATGGTATTACAAAATGGAAGATATATATTTTCATAATAGAGAATTAATAAAAAAATATGGTAAAAATTATCATCAATCACAAAAAAAAGTTATTGTTGATTTGTATGAAAAGTTAAGGAGAAAATAAATGAATAGTTTTTGGATAACAAGTTTTATTGAAACTTTTATCAATAAAGGTAATGGTTGGCAATCCTATGAGTTAGAATCTAATGAACAAACGGAGTTTTATCAACCAATAATAGTTCAGGTTGGTGTTGGTACGGGTGATGATACTTGTGAATTAACACAAGTAGTAAAACAAAAGTATGATGGTAAGTTATTTGCAATTGATTGGTTTCAGGGAAACATATCTACACCAAGTGGTGAGGATATAGACGCTCACAATTATACAGAAGATGATACAAAAATTGATATAAGGTATCAAGAGGTGTTAAATAAAATAAAAAAAGTTGGTAAAATTTCATTTCCACCGTACGACGCTTTAAAAACTACTACATTGATAAAAGGAAATTCACACGAAGAATTAGAAAAGTTTGAGGATAATTCTATTGATGTATTGTTTATTGATGGTGGTCACGAGTATAGTGTGGTTAAGAAAGATATAGAAATCGGTTGGAACAAAGTAAAACCGGGTGGTTATATTTGTGGTGATGACTATTCAGGAGATTATCATTTAAACAATATAGACAAAGTAAGTAAAGAAGATTTAGAAAAAGATACTATTAATGGAAAATCATTTGTAAAGATGAAAGATAATAATGGATTTTTATTAAGTGTTCCTAATATTCACGCTGGAGTCATAAAGGCAGTTTATGATTTTTTTAACGGAGAAGCGAGTGTAAATCATATGGGAAGATACTGGTTTATAAAAAAATGAAAAAAATACTTAACATAGACTATCCTAATGATTACATTTATGATTGGGGACTTAGATTTGATTTTTTTCACAACCTTGTGTCAATAGATGAACTAAAAAACAAAAAAGTATTGTTCACATTTGGTGATAGTTGGACAAACACTCGTTATTTAAAAAATTCCAGAACTCATTGGCCATATTTATTAAAGAAAAAATTAAATTATGATTATGTTGTAAGTATATCTTATAATTATGATTCAAATTATGAAATTTTTGATACCATAAAAAAAGTTTTATGTAAAGAAGAATTTCCAATGAAACAACAATCCCATTTGAATGAATTAAAGGAATTTAAAGTTGTTGTAGAATGGTCAACACCAATGAGGGATAGTACATCAGTAGCACAAATGTATTCACCTTGGAATATGTCAACAATACCAGATTTAAATTCAGAACAACCTAATACAAAATTATGGTTGGATTATGTAGATAAATGGTTGCGTATGGAAATATATTCTTATGACACTCAAAAAAGAATATTATTTTTACAAGAATTTTTTAATCACAATAACATTGATTGGTATATGTTTATGGGATTTACACCATTAGTTGAAAAACAATTTCACAATACTGAATATGACTTAAGAAAGTGGATTGACAAAGATAGATTTTTATTTTTGTATGGATTTCCAAACAATATGCAAGATTATTTAATGACAACACTTGATGAAAATTTTAAAGATGATATTCATATTAATGAAATGCAATTTGAAAATAACAGGTTAAAGTATTTTGGAGATAGTAGTAATGGTGTTTTTACTGGTGACGGACACCCAAATACAAAAGGTGTAGAATTAATGTCTGATATAATATATAGGAGTATAAAATAATTTTATTTGATACTTATTAATAAGTCAGTCGGAACTAACTCAGGTGAAATCCCTGAAAGACCTAACCTTCCGAAACGACATTAAAATAGGAGGCAAATGTTTAGTTATCAATCACAGATTAGTAATATCTTGAAAGATGTCAAGATATTCACACCAGACAAATTCACAGATTATCGTGGAACAATGTGGACATATTGGGAACAATCAATGGACACACCACCACAGAAAATCTCAAAATTTACGCATTCTCGTAAAAATGTTCTAAGAGGTCTACACGGAGATAATGAAACTTGGAAACACATTACTTGTGTTTATGGTGCCTTTTATTTAGTTGTTGTTGATTATCGTAAAGATAGTCCGACTTATTTACAATGGGATAGTTGGACACTTGATGACAAAAATTGTAAAAGTGTATTGGTTCCACCAGGTTTTCTTAACGGACATTTATGTTTATCAGACGAGTGTGTATTTCATTATACTCAATCTTATCCAAATCAATATGTTGACTATCAAGACCAAATAACAGAAAAATGGAATGACCCAATGTTAAAAATAAATTGGCCAATTAATAACCCTATATTATCGGAGAGAGACAAATGAGAAAATTTTTACCAACTTTAAATGAATTAATTGATAGATTAAGTATTCATCAATTAAAAGAAGTTTTCATAGCAGAAAACAAAGAAAATTATGCAAAAGAAATTCAAGATATGATGCACGACATTGACTTAATTTTAAAACAAGATAGTGGAAAGATTACTGCCGAAACCATTAGAGCAATCATAGTCTTGGCACAAATGAACACACACATCTGGTATAACGAAACAAAAGTCCGTAATGGAGAAAAAGACGGAAATCTACATCTAACACACGGACTAAATGGTATTCGTAATGTTGCTGGAAATAAAATAGCGGAGTGTGTTGGTGGTAGAAAAGATTACAAAACAGATTGTTTAGCAGCAGAATTTAAAGATTGGGAGATTAGTTGGAATGTTCCAAGAAACAAAAAATAGGTCAACTAAGAAGGCAATCACTTGGAGATTAATTGCATTCAGTAATTCTTGGATAGTATTATCTTTTGGATTAACTGAAAAGGCATTTTGGAATGCATTAATTATGAATGTAACAGGTATGATAATGTTTTACTTTCACGAAAGAATTTGGAACAAGATTAAATCAGGAAAATATTATGGATAAACAATACTTAATAGATTTTGAAACAGAAGTAAAAGAAAGATACGAACGAGGTGAAATACATGCACCCGTTCATTTAAGTTCAAATAATGAAGAACAATTAATTGATATTTTTAAAAACATTAATCGTGATGATTGGGTGTTTTGTAGTTGGAGAAATCATTATCACGCTTTACTTCACGGAATATCAAGAGACAATTTGATGAATCAAATTATCAGAGGTAAAAGTATGAGTATACATAGTAAAGAACCAAAATTTTATTCTTCATCAATAGTTGGTGGAACTTTACCAATTGCGTTAGGTGTGGCAAAGTCTATCAAGTTAAAAGGAGAAACAAATAAAGTATGGTGTTTTGTTGGTGATATGACATTTGAAAGTGGTTTGTTTCACGAAACATACAAATATAGTCGTAATCACGATTTACCATTAGAGTTTGTTATTGAAGATAATAACTTATCCACCAATACACCAACTGATGAAACTTGGGGTAGAAAACAATCTATACCAGAAGATGTTTATTATTATCAATATAAAAGTGATTATCCACATCACGGAACAGGAAATTGGGTGTTGTTCTAATGAAAGCATTAATCATAGGTGGTAAAGGTATGGTTGGAAGACAACTTGAAATTTTGTGTAAAGAAATTTATACAGAAGTAAAAGTTGTTGACATTGAACACGATATGACAATTCAATCCAATACGGAAATCATACAAGATTATAATCACATTTATCATTTGGCAGGAATTAAGGGTTCACCATTACGAGTTAAAGAAAGACCAGCAGATTATTTACCAATGTTACAATTTGATACTAATGTGATTCGTGCAGTTGGTAAATACAAACCAGATTGGTTTTTATACACAAGTTCAGTTGGAGTTTATCCACCAAGTGAAATTTATAATGAAGATGATGTGTGGGATAAGGTTCCAAGTCCTAATGATAAAATCCCTGCATACATAAAACGAATGGGAGAGTTAAGTTGTGAAGCAATTAGTATTACAAACGATTATAAAAATATATCCATTGTTAGACCAGCAAACATTTATGGGCCTTTTGATAATTTTGGTGATGAATCTACGGTAATAGCATCAATGATTAAAAAGGGTTATCACGATAAAGTATTAAATGTTTGGGGAGACGGAACACCAATAAGAGATTTCATATATTCAAAAGATGTTGCTCGTGGTATGATACATATGGTTCAGAATAGAATTAACGATACGATAAATCTTGGTAGTGGTGAAGAAGTTAGAATATCAGATATTGCTGGAATAATTGGTAATTATTTTGGTAAAGAAATTGAATACGATTTAACAAAACCAAACGGAGATTTAAGAAGACAAATGAATACTGATAAAATGAAAAAGTGTGGATTTAAAAGAGAGTATTCATTACAACAAGGAATAGAGGAAACAATAAAGTATTATGAAGAAATACAAAGATGAATTGATTAAAAGTATGGAATGGTTATCTGAAAAAGACAACACAATCTTTCTTGGACAATCAGTTTTGTATAGTGGAAATGCAATTTACAATACATTGAAAACTATACCAGAAAATAAACGATTGGAAACACCAGTATTTGAAGAAGTTCAAATGGGTATGTCAACAGGTATGGCAATGAACGGATTAGTTCCAATTAGTTGTTTTCCACGATTTGATTTTTTAATGAGATGTATGGATAGTTTAGTAAATCATTTAGATAAAATACAAACTATGACAGAATTTAATTTTAGACCAAAGGTAATTATCAGAACTTCAATCGGTTCTACCAATCCTTTAAATGGTGGTGTTCAACACACACAAGATTACACTAATGAAATGAAAACAATGTTATCAGAAGTAAAAGTCGTAATGTTAGATGAACCAGAAGATATTATGAAAGAATTTCAAAAGGCATATTATCGTGAAGGTTCAACACTTTTGATAGAACACGGAGACTACTATAATGACAAATAAAATTTTAATTACAGGAACATCAGGTTTGATTGGATACAATCTTGCAGAAAGATTAGTAAAAGACGGATACGAAGTCTATGGAACAATACATAAAAACAAAAAAGAAGTAGAAGGAGTAAAATACTTTTATGGTGATTTACGAGATATGGAATTTTGTAAAGAAATAACAAAAGATATGGACATAGTTGTTAATTGTTCGGCCAATACTTCCAATGCAGTTGATACTGTAAAATCACCATTGGTTCACGTCACGCCAAATGTAATTGTAAACACACAATTAATTGAAGCAGCATATTTTAACAAAATCAAAAAATATGTTTTCATCAGTAGTTCAACCGTATATCCACCGAGTGGTGATAAATTGGTTGATGAAACTTGGAATATATTTGAAGAACCATATCCAGTTTACCACGCAGTTGGTTGGATGAAACGATATGGTGAAGTGTTGTGTGATTTATATGCAAACCAATTATCACCAAGTATGGATTGTTTAGTAATACGACCAGGTAATTGTTACGGGCCTCACGATAAATATGATTTTGATAAATGTCACGTTACACCCGCAACCATTAGAAAGGTAATTGATAAACATAATCCAATTCAAGTTTGGGGAACAGGTGAAGATATCAGAGATGTTATTTACATTGATGACTTTGTAGATGGATTAATTAATGTTATGGAGAAGTGTACAGATAAACACGAAGTAGTTAATATTGGTTCTAACACAAGTTATAATGTTAATGAGATATTAACTACTTGTATGAAAGTTGATAATTACAAAGCACCAATTGAATACATTAGTGGAAAACCATCTATGATACCAATCAGAAAAATCAGTTCAGAAAAGATGAAAGATAAATATGGTTGGGAAGCTAAAACATCCTTAAGTGAGGGAATAGAAAAAACAATAAAATGGTATAGGAAATATAATGACTAACAAAAAGTATTTAGTTAGTTGTGGGTGCAGTTGGGTTGCTGGAGATGGTTGTTCGGTTGAAAGTTTAAGATTAAGTTCTTTAATTGCAAAACATTTTGGTCTTATAAACATTAATTTGGCAGAATCTGGTGCATCACAAGATTTTATTTTAAGAAAAATTACACATTGGTTATCTATCAATCAAGATAAATCAAAAGAAACTTTTTTACTAATAGGTTTAACAGGCCCACCACGATATGAATATTGGTATGACAGACAAAAAGATTATGCTAAAGGTCATCCACTTGATGAAATTGTAGATGATAAACTTCATAAAAAATTTCACGAATTTCACAAATTATGGGTAGGATTAGATGTTCCACAAATGTGGAAAACATATCAAATAATAATACAATTAAAGGCACTTGCAAAATATTATGGTTCAGAAATTTTAATTTTTGATAGTTTACAAGAGTTTTTAGGAGGTATATCTTCTTATAATGAAAAACTTACTAAATACAATATTGAACCCCATAACCCCTTTTCTGAAATAGATACAACTCTTTTATTTGATAAACATTTTTATCCAATATCTTGGTGTAAAACTATTGGTGGATATTATCAAGATAATCAGAATAACCCTGATGTACTGCAATATTATAACCACGAAGAAAATGATGGTCACCCGAATATAAAGGGAAATAAATTAATGAGTGAAGTGTTGATAAAACATATAGAGGAAAATTATGATTAAAGAATATAAAAAAAATGGGTATGTAATTTTTGATGATTTACTACCGGAAAAAGAATATAAAAAAATACTTGACATTTGTAAAAATTCTTCGTATAATAAGATATCACAGAAAAGAACAGATAGGTATGCCCTATGGTCAACACCAGACGATAAGTTCTTTCCAGATTCAGACGAAGTTTATCAAAATCAATTTTGGGGAACGGATGATGTAGTTCAAACACCAGAAGTAAAACAAATGTTTGATAAATATATTAAACCAAAAGTATTAGAACTCACAAATAATCAAGCAGGTAAATTTATGCACCAAACCAATATGTATCGTAATAATGGTAAAGATTTTTTAAGAATTCATTATGATGATTATATGGGGTTATGTGGTTATGTATTTTATGTCGGTGAATATCAATGGAAATACGATTGGGGTGGATTACTACAAATGCGAGTTGATGATGATGTAAAAACAATACTACCGAATAAAAATAGATTAGTATTGATGAACCACTCACTTCGTATGGGACATTGGGTTACACCAACAAACACTTGGGCAAAAGAAAACCGATACACTATTGTAGGTTTTTGTATTGATAAAAACAGAGATTTACCAGAAACTTGGACAAAAAGAAAAGACCAAAGGGTAGAACAATGAAAATATTAATCACCGGTGGAGCAGGATACTTAGGTTCCGTAATGACAAGAAACTTATTGAAAAACCACGAAGTAATCGTATATGATAATTTGATGTATAATCAAACTTCATTAGTGGACTTATCATACAATCCAAACTTTACATTTCATTACGGAGATGTTCGTCAATGGAGTAAATTAAAATACATTGTGGAACAAGTTGATGTTGTGATACCACTTGCAGCATTAGTTGGTTTCCCTTTGTGTGAAAAAGATAAAGAATTAGCCACAAGTATCAATACCACACAAATACAAAATATAGTTGATGTATTGTCAGATGACCAAATGATATTGTATCCGAACACCAATAGTGGTTACGGAACAAGAACCAATAAAGGTATGGTTGACGAAACAGATGAATTAACACCAATTAGTCATTATGGAAAAACCAAGTGTAAATCAGAAGACTACATAATAAATGAAAGTAATGGTATATCTTTTAGATTGGCAACTGTGTTTGGTGTATCAAGTCGTATGAGAACAGATTTATTAGTAAATGACTTTACATATAAATTATTAACCGATAGATACATTACTTTATTTGAACATCATTTTGTTCGTAATTTTATTCACATTCAAGATGTAAGTTCAGCATTTGAATTTATGATTGATAATTATTATCAACACAATAATCAGATATTTAATTTAGGACTATCAGATGAAAACATTACTAAAAAACAATTAGTGGAAAAAATTCAAAAACATATTTCCAATACTGCGGTAAATTACTCAGATTATTTTGTAGACCCAGATAAAAGAGATTATATTGTTAGTAATGAAAAGATTGAAGAAACCGGTTGGAAACCAAAATATAATTTAGATGACGGAATAAAAGAATTAATTCAATCATATAAAATGATAGTTCCAACACAATCACAATATAGAAATACAACACCATTATCATACGAGGAGTAATTATGTTTAAAAAAATAAAAAAATGGTTTCAAGATTGGAAACAAAAAAGAAAATTGAAGAAAAAACTCACAGAACTTCGTAAACGAGACCCGTTCATTTACAAATAAAACTTCCTAAGTTTATATTTATAATTGTATACAAATATAAATTTTAGGACTAAAATGATTAAATTATCAGAATTATTACACGAAGGTATTAACGACCCAGGTATTTTAAAGGCCGTTTTCCTAGCAGGTGGGCCTGGTTCAGGTAAAACCTATGTAGCCAAAGGTCTATTTGGTATTCCAGAAAGACTAAATATTTCACAATCAGGTATGAAAATGGTCAATTCTGATAAAGAACTCAAACATCTTTTAAACAAATACGGATTCGGTACTGATTTAGACTCATTACCAGATGAAGTATTTTCAAATTTAACCAATCCTAAAGACCCACAATATAGTGGATTGAGAACTTATGCAAAAGAACTCACCAAAGAAAGACAAAGACTTTATGCACAAGGTCGTTTAGGTATGATTATCGACGGAACCGGAGATGATTATCAAAAGATTGCACGAGAAAAGAAAGAATTAGAAGATATCGGATACGATACTTATATGATTTTTGTCAACACTACATTAGAAGTAGCACTTGACAGAAATGAAAAAAGAGATAGAGTTTTACCCCAACACATTGTTGCGGATTCTCATAAAGAAGTAGTTCGTAATATTGGTGGATTTCAAGGATTATTCGGTTCAAGTAATTTTATGGTTGTTGATAACAATCAATATCGAACAGAAGAAGAAGCAACCAAACGATTCAATATGTTGGTTAAAAAAGGATTAGGTAAATTTATAAAAGCACCCGTTAAAAATAAACGAGGACAAGCTTGGATAAGACATAACAAAATATTAAAGGGGAAATAAAATGTTAATATCATTTGACGAAATTATAGAAGTAACTTTACATCACGAAGGTGGATATGTTCACGACCCAAATGACTTGGGTGGAGAAACCAACTTCGGTATTGCAAAAAGATTTTATCCAGATGTAGATATTAAAAATCTTACAGAGGACGACGCAAAGGAAATTTATCGTAGAGATTATTGGGATAAAAACAGAGTAGAAGAACTACCAGAACATCTTAGACATATTTTCTTTGATATGTGTGTGAATCAAGGTAGAGGAACCGCAGTAAAGATTATACAACGAGCTTGTGTTGCTAAAGGAGCAGACATCGCAATTGACGGAGGTATGGGGCCAGGAACTATGAACGCAATCGAAACCTACAAACCTTCCGCAGATAGAGTTCGTTGTTATAGATTAAAACATTATTATGATTTAGTAAATGCAAAACCAGAACAAGAAAGATTTTTGTTCGGTTGGTTTAAACGAGCAATATCAGTATAGGAGAAA
>Ga0208644_1001111_pt1 | contig 23107 bp, 21 predicted proteins | sample VirMetDEL_Nov_18_FD_184517 | JGI IMG/M metagenome (GOLD analysis project Ga0208644, IMG submission 184517) | Aqueous microbial communities from the Delaware River and Bay under freshwater to marine salinity gradient to study organic matter... | ecosystem: Environmental > Aquatic > Marine >...
TGATGGATCTACTTTGCGAATAGAAACAAGAACAGGTAGTGTATTGTCCTTTGTTGCAAAGAACAAGTCAAGTTTTGTCAAATATGCTCCAGAAGCACCCGTGATGAAACTATCCGATGTTTCATCGTAATCAAAGGCTGCTACTTTAAAAGTTTGAGCGAAAGGATTTGCCATTGTTTATTTACCTATTTTTAAATTGCCATCATCGCGCCGCGCCGATTGCGCCGCCAACGCCGTCGCCCCATGAGACCGATATAGGCGCACCAGTTACTGAGTCAGCACCAGCACCTATATCTACTGAACTATCTGTTGAAGCCGTAATCCAACCACCTATCGACCAAGTTGTTCCAAAATCTGTAGTAAACGCCACTTCAGATATACCACCTGGATCAACCGAAGTCACTGCGTTTTGTGTAACGTTATTGGTGATATTATTAGTCTTATCTACAACGTTGTCAGCAACAGGTACTCTTGTTTCTACAAGTTCAATTTCTCTTGTTGAAACAACAGTTCTTTGTTGTGTGAAAGAAAGACCTGAAGTAGAGTAGGTTGCTTCCGCAATTGAAAGTGGGAAACCAACTCTTGATGTGTTATTATTTCTTTCATCAACAAGTCTAAAAGTCAACGAACCTGATGGGAATTTTAGAGAAGAATCTGCTGGAATTCTAAATTGACCATAAAGATCACCACTCGCATCAGTCAACAATGAACCACCATAAGCAGCAGTATTTGCATAAGAACTATCGGTTGGGCGACAATATGTTTGAACATCTCTACCATCAAAGAATGCATAGTGCCTTGTGCTTGGTCGCAATCCGATAGCACGGAAGTTAATCACACGTGAGCGCATGTATGGAACAATGTTAATATCTCGAATAGATTCACCAAGATCTGTTTCGATTAACTGACCTGCTTGAATAGTAAATCCAGTTCTTGATGTGTTCGTATCTATAACTGCCGTACTAAAGTCGCGTGCAACAGATTCATTAATTCTACCAATGTTTTCCCAACTTCCCCATATCAAATTCGCGGAATTCACGTTGTTTATAAGCGCGTCAGAAATGTTACCAAAATCAACTTGGACTGTTGGCTTCTGTACAGTATCTTTCCAGAAATCTGTAGCAGGATCTAGAATTAATCTACCACCTTCATAACCATAGAATGCTGTAGTAAGATTACGAGTAGTAGAAGACTTGGATTGATTCGTTGCGAGGTAATGACTGTAATCTAATGTTACAAGTTTACCAGCACTTGGTCGCGATACCGCAGTTACGTTTTGTGATTGCCCAGAAAGCGCTCCAACAGCATTTGCTCCTGTTGTAAATGTGCCAGTCTCTTGTTCAACATAAAGTTTGTCGTCAACCTGATAACGTAGTGTTCCTGAGTTGCCACCTTGACTGATAGTTTCTCCGGCAGTATATGTTACAGAACCGCTTGCAATCGTGAGAATAACATCAGTCATTGTACGAGTAGTGCCACTTGAGGCAGCTGCATCATAAAGTAACTCTACTGAGTCAGTCTTAAACTGTGGACGAAGTTCTTTCTTTTGGCGATCAATCGCAACTTTGAAGTCTTCAGCGCGATAGTCGGATGTTGTAAAGTCTACGAAATTATCAACAACGAATCCATTCTTGAATCTATCAACACCTGATGCTCCTGCGATAAACGTATTTTTTGTATCGCTTTCAAGTAATGATAACGAAGTATAGTATTCTAGATTATCGATTCTTTCTTCTAGACTACGAATATCTTTCATTGTATAACGACGAACGCGAGTAGGTTCAGTCTTAACTGCTAGATCACTTCTACCATTCTTATGAGTAGCAGTGCTAATACTCGCTGCTGTATCCAAGTCTAATGATGGATATGGCGAAACGTTTAGAATAGCAAGACTCATCGCATCTGCTGGTGGATTTGGAGTTTTAGGATTGGCTTCTGGCGTACCTTCGACAATTCTAAATCCACCATTTTCAGTAAGTGTAAGTCTATCTTTACGAGGTAGATAGTTTTCATAGTCTACAATAAAGTCTTCATCAGGAACTGAGAATCTAAGACCACCCGAAGGTTCAATAATTGCTGACGAAATATCTGGATTTATGCTGATACCAGTAAGTGTCGTTGTATCAGTTGCAGTATCAGTAATACGTGGGCGAATATCGATATGATTTCTTAGATCGTAACGAACACCTGTTGTCTTTGACTGGTAAATAGGAATCTCAGCAGTCTGAATAGCATTTGGATTTGCTGGATTTGAGTCATCAATAGGATAAGAGTCAACTGATAGGTAACCGATGCCTGATGAAGTATCATGCGTAAAGTAATCGAACTTAACAAGGTAAACATTGCCGTTTGCAACACTATGAGTTGCGCCTGGTTTGATGTTTAGTTTCGCGTGGTCGTAGTAACCATCTTTCATACCAGTATCAAGTTCGAACTGATTCGTTACATCTGTGCCATCACTTGTCGTAGAAAATGAGGTATTATCAGTGCGAACGCGAACTTCTTTTAACTTGAAACCATCTGACATACCAAGTGGCCAAGGTCCACTAAGACCTGGCGAACCTTGGTTAACATTCGCGAAAGCTCGTGAGACGTTTAACTCAACATAACGATCTTTCTTAATAACCTTAGAGATTTCTTGTTGATCGACTTTCTTAAGATTACAAATTAACTTACCAGTTACAGAACCACTAATCGTTTCTTGAATATCAAAGTCAGCAGAGTTAACAGTGTTAATTGTAATCGTTCTCGCAGCAGCATCACCACCAACACCGTTGAATGATATTACTTGACCATTAGTAAATGATTTGTTAACATCGCCTGAACCAGTTCCTGGAACAGAATTACCAAATACATTTAGAGAAGTAGTTCCAATGCCAGAAACTACAAGAGTATTTGCGACACCATCAATTGTAATTCTATCACCGACGTTATACTTCGTATCTGCTGAACTTAATCCAGTAATCGTGTTAGCGCCAGCAGTTTTTGATGCGCCAGTGTCAACCGCAGAAGCACTCGTAGCAGTACCAGTAAGAACAAGATAAAAGTTTTCTCTTTCTTGTGCACTATTTAAAGCACCAACTGAGAAAGGAAACTGCTCATTAGATGGTGTTACTGTAAGAGTAAACTGTCCATTAGTATCAATGGTAACATCGAATGATCTATGGAATCTAAACTCGTTATCGATAACGCCTGAACCATCGCGAATTCTTTTAATTGCTGTTCCACCAGTATTAAAGATAGCGCGATTAAATTCTGAATCAGTTAATGAAGCATCGCCACCAGCGTCGAGTACGATGTCAGCAAATCCATCATCTGAACCATTATCATAATGAATACCACGCACATAGTTAAATGAGTTGGCAGACATTTGAATGTCATAAAGATATAGATATTGTTGACCAGATGGTGTGCCTTTTTTTCCCGAAGCATACTTGATTGATCGAACTCGTGCTTCACCAATCTTATTCCTACCTGTAATCGAAGAAGCAGAAAATGTATTATTTGAAATAGCGTTGAATTCTGAATCATATAGATCAACTACGTCGTGTCCATTTACATCCCAAGTTCCTACAACGTTGTCTACAGTAGTATAATTACCATAGTTTGCAGGAATAGAAATATCAGAAACTTCTTCTACTGACGTTCCCTTATTGTATGCAACGTAGTGTGTTTTATTTGTAGAAAGTTGGCGACCTTTAACGTATGCTTTGCCTGGAGAAATACCAGCAACTAATAGATTAGTATTACCACCGTTGCCAGAAAGAACGAGACCACCATTCGTGCCATTATTTAAATGTGGACGACTAAAGATATTCATTCCTTCAACGATATAGTTTCCTGATTCGTCAAAGGTTCTTTCTGAAATATATTTGTCAATCAATGAATATGTTGATTGAGATGTAGCTCCAGTACTAATACGACCTTGATCAAAACGGAGTTTCTCAACATAGTTTGGAGAACCTGTATCTGTTAGTTCTTTGACCGTAAGCGTAGGTGTAAGTTTAAGTCTATCAGCACCAGGAGCAGCATAGTTTCTTGCGCCACGAGCTGGATCCAATAGAGTTGAGTCTGTATCTGAATCAGTAAGACTTTCAACAATGTTAAATCCGACTGATTTATTTGGAAAGATTGTATATCTACCAACAATCGTATTCGCAGCGGGAACGTATATGAAATGGTCCTTACTGAAAAGAATACCAGACTTAAACTCTACTTTGAGAGCAGAACCCACAACACTCGTGGATTGTACACCTTCTGTGATAACGTTCGCTGAAACTCCAGTGCCAGTAAGTTGTTCTCCACTCACAAAAACAGTATTTGCGCCGTCTGAAGAACCACTTAGATACTTAACATAGAGTGTTTTTGTATTCGGGCTACCTGCTTCAGAACCATCAAGAACATTTACAACCGTTGCTGAAACGCCAGAAGTACCACCAGTAATCGTAACATTTACAAAGTCATCTACATCTACTTCAGTAAGACCGCTATCATTATCGCGAATCTTAACGTACTGAATTTTTTCTTGTGTGTCTTCTAAACCTAAAACAGAAGCACCTTCTTTAAACACATGCTCTGCAAATCTATCGATTTGATTTTGCAGCATTGTTTGAATTTGAGTAAGTTCACGTGCCTGAACAGCAAGACCTGGCTGAAACAGAATCCTTCTAAAATTCTTTGTCTCATCAAAATCGTCGTAATATGGATCGACGTTTAGATTTGTCTGAAGTGATACTGTATTTGCAAGCGTCATGGAAAAACCTTTAGAATCTTACGATTAGTTTGAAATCTTCTGTCTGTTGGAATTCTCTTTCAATTGGAACTAAATTCTCCAGATATAACAGTTGACCTGTGTAACTATTTATAAGTGGATTTGTCACACTTGAAACTAATCCTGTTACTGAAGAACCTGCTCCAGTCACAATGTCCGAGGTAGAAAATGTGCCATTTGAATAATTAACTTTGAGAACACCAGTAGTACTTGCTCCATTGGTATTCGAAAAAGCTACAACCTTTGCTGTTGCTCCTGATACACTACCAGTGATTACTTCATCTTGATCAAATGCACCGCTGCTTGTAACAGAAGTTAGATTTAAATTCAAAGTTAAATCATATGAACTTGCGTTGGCAACTGCTCCACCTGCAACTAAAGTTGGATTTTTCAATAATCCCCACTCACGAAAATCGTTTACAATTGGGAAGTTGAGATCATTATTACTTACAATCTGAACGCTAGTCATTACATAGTCGGATTTAAACTCATTTACTGCATCAGAACCATGACCACCAAGAGGTGGAATATATGCAACTGCAGTAGCGCCACTTCCGTGAGAAGTGTTTGCTGTAACCGTCACGTCTGCGCGACTGTAATTTGCACCAACATTTACCATTGTGACTTTATTCACAGAACCATCTATAGCGTTAGTATTAGCATAAGCTGTTGCTGTTGTACTACCATCGCCAATTACAGTTACTTTTGGTCCAATTAGATATGTTGATGATGTAGTTGGAGTTACATCAAATGCACTATTGATTGTAATAGTTTTTGTTGCACCATTGTAATCTACGATGTTTTTAAGTTCACCGTTACCTGGACCACTCGTAATAAAAACGCTAGAATCATTGTAAATATTATCGATACCACTCGCGCTTGCGTTTAATGTCATTGTTGTGGTTGTTGGTACAGAGAAAAAGGTACCATTTGATTGTAAATAACTACTTCCCGATGATATAATATCAATTACTTGAATTGATCCGTTTGAAGCAGCTTGTTGTACATTCCACTGTTGAGAACCATCAGAAGAAGTTAAAGTTTTAATGGGAATAAACTGAGTGTTCATAAACTTCGTGCGATCTGCACTCGTCACAGTATACATGTATTTCCAAATATAACCATCAGCAGTGTTTAACAAACTAGTGGAGGTTCCAGTCGGTTTTACAGTTGATGTTGCTGCTTTATTATTGAAAAGACACTTGTATACATTATAATCATCCGTCATTACATAAAGAGTATTTGCTGCAGATGGATCAGCAAAAAGAGTAGAACTTGTACTATCATATTGACGATAAATTGTATTGTTAGCCCAATTGTATCTTTTAATAGCAAAAGATACGTCAGATGCTACAATTTTCTTCGCCGCAATAACATTACGCCAGTAACCAAATTCTGTATAATTTACAGAACCATCTACAGATGGAGGAGCCGCATCATTTGGCCACGCAGTAATTCTACCGACGAAGATATAATTCTTGTCGTTACCATCCGTTAAAGATGTGTAGAAATTCGTAGCCGCAGCATTATGAAAAAAGCTGGTTACTAGATTAGTCATGACAATCCATTAAGCTGAAGCAGTGTAACTTACGTTGAGTGTATCGCCGTTACCTAAAACTTTATCGCCACCACTGAATAAACCAGCGGAATAAAGAATGTCATCAGCGCCGCCATTTGTGGTACGAGTTTTTGTGTTATTACTGCAAAGGAACGCGCCTTTAACAGTTACTGAAGCATTAATTGAGAATGCTACGTCAGATGAAGTAGCCTTACTTCCACTACTAGCAGCAGCAAAGGTTGGAGTCTGCCGAGTACCTTCTGTGTATACGTTAGCTTCTAACCAACCAGCGTGAGATGCGGCAGTATCGCCAACTGCAACCGCTGAATATGAATCATTGTCAATAAGACCCATTGACCATACAGCAGTATAAGCAGAACCTGCGAGATAGTTATCTAGAAGATCATTTTTACCCTGAGTAGTAACAAGATTACTAAAAGTGTCTTCCCACTTTAGATTTCCATCTTTGTCGTAACATTTTGCGGTATAAAAACCAGTTAAATTAACATTCTCATGATGCGATGCACCACGAGTCACGGTAGCATCTGTGACATCATTACTATGAATCTTTTCCATTTTTACCTCCAAGAAAAAGAATTTGTTTATTATTTATAATCATTTATACTGTTTGTAGGAATGCATTTGCAGTTAATGGTAGATAGTCAGTTGTAAGTTTCAGTGAACTATTAGAACCAATCTTATCTACTGTAAATACTGTGGTATTGGCTGGAGCAGTGATTGGATTAATCACGATGCTACCAGAAACTGAGAAGTCAACATCTAGTGAACCAACACCATCTGCATTAGTTCCGTTCGGTGCATGGTATAGAACAAGTCTTGCTGTATCATCAAAGTCACCAGAAGTATAACTGCTGAAGTAGTAAGCAGGTACATCACTAAATGCGCCAATGGTGCTATTCGCGAATTGAACGTTCGCATAGTCGCCACTAAATGTATATATTGAACCTGTAAGAGCGTCTGCGCTTGTTACAGATTCACTGATTGCGCTAACACCAGTGTAAATAGCTGATAACGAATCAGCAGCAGTTACGGGTTCAACTACACCAATATACTCAGGAGCATCAGTTGGTGTTACAGATTCGGTAATACCCTGTGAGGCAGAAACATAAGTACCCACAAGAGTATCTGTTGATGTAACAGACTCAGTAATACCTTGCGTTCCAGATACATAAGTTGCATCTGGAACATCAGCAGCTGTGATAGATTCTGTAACATCCTCTTCAGGTTGACCAGTAACATATGTAGCATCAGTTGTCTCTGCTGCAGTAACGGATTCACTAATTGCATCATCCGCACTCCTAAGACCAGTAAGACTATCAGAGAGTGTAATAGTTTCTGATTGATCTTGTGCTGCTGTAATCATTGTAGCAGAAATTGATTCGCTTGAAGTAATAGTTTCAGCAATATCTTGAAATGTGTTTACAACAACATCACTCGTAACTGTAATTAAATTATTAATTGAACTAGAAATATTGACTCTGGCGAAAAGTTCAGTTCCTACAGGATGTATCAGATTTTTAACAAGTTTCTTATATGTCTTCAGGAATTGCGTGCTTTGAATCTCATATGAAAATTCTTGATAATAGAAATTGTCTTGTAGTTTTTTATCCCAACTTAACCAACCACGCGTATCAGTATAACCACCTGGATATTCAATAATACCGCTTACTGTTGGCAATCCAGTTGCGTTTTGTGCAGATCGTGTAATATTAGTTATAGTTACATCTTGCCCCTTACGATAACTTGTTCCCAAATTAATCACAGATGCGTCAACAATGGAACCCGTTGTATATCTAGACTGTATATCAGCGTTGTCGCCTTTAATACCACCACTTCCATCTGATATGTTTTGACTTGCTACAGGATAATAGATAACAGAAGTTGTAGGCAAGGATGCATCATATCCAGTTCCATAGTTTGTTGTTGTAACAGTTGCTATGGAACCCGTAAGAACATTAGCGTAAGAAAATGATGCATTTAAATACGAAGAGACATTTGAACTTGCTAAGTTTGCACTAACTGAAGTTGTGTTTGCTCCTAATGAAACAAATGTTGGACCTGTATTCAACACTACAGGAGCCATAGGTTCAATAATATCTTCGGCAATTTCGATTAGTTCAGTATTATTTAAACTTGTAACTTCCCAAAATGCTCCAGTGCCAGAACCACCCGTTACAGTAACAGTTGAATTTAACGCATAACCAGAACCACCATCAACAACATAAAACTCAACTGAATTATCGTCTGTTACTTCTAATACACGCCCGGTTGCACCAGAACCTGATGCTGATGTATATGTGATACTATCACCAACTTGATGCCTAGCACCACCATCAGTAATTGTTATATCTTGTAATGGACCGCTTGTGTTGTAAATGGTTGCGGTAATACTTGAGTCTGAGTTTCGTATTACTTCGCCATCAGCAAAAGTTCCAATGATACTCGTTAAGAAAAGTTCTTCAATAGGAACACCAAATTCTACTGCGCCGATAATTCGATCCACATAACCTGTAGCGCCAGATGTTACCCCTGTAATTTTAAAACCAACTAGATTAGCAATTGTGCCTGTTTTAGGATCTCCAACTCGAACTGAAGACTCTTTAACCCAGTTACCATCAGAAGCACGGAGAATATCTTCGCCAGGATAATAAAAATCAATTTCTTCATTGTATAACAATCTAAACAAAAGACGGTAAGAAAGTTCATCGCCCTTTGAACGGTATAAGTCCTTGATTTGTTTTGATAATTTTGTCTTGTCTGTTAATACTGAACGAGGTAGTGAACTCATGATTTCACGATGGAAATATTCGAAATACTTGTCGTAAGTATTATCAAGGTCTTGATAGTTTAACAGATTCTTAGAAACTTCGATAGCGTTGTTTGATTGCTCAAGCCACTGATAGTATGCTTTTACAAACGCAACAAGATTGGGTCCTTCGTCGCGAACGAAGTCCGGAAACTGTTGCTCTACAACATTCGATGTTTTCTTAGATGTAGCCATGTTTAATATACAATCGAGTTAATACCTGTTTCTACTGTATCAGTAGTAACGCCTGTTGTAGTAGCAGTAACTGTTGCAGCCACGAGTTGATTCGTTGCTTCGTCCGTGACACTTACGCCAGCGCCAGAAATAAGTAGAATCTGATTACGTACAGCGTTGACATCTAGTTCTCTTGGCTCAGCGAAAATACTCAGATATGAGCCTGAATATGCAGAAATATTGAAACCAAGCAGAGTTACGACACCAGTTTCATAATTTACTGTACCAGCAGTTGATGTTAGATATGTTCTAACGTTAGATGAATTGAAATAATAGACGCGAATGTTTCCTGCACCATCATCGTCTAGATAACAAGTTCTGCCTTGATACGTAAACGAAGATGAACGAATCGTGTACTGATGCCCACTATGAGGTGCATATAACTTATTATTGAAAACAATCGTATAGTTAATCGCAGTACCCGTTGTCGGAATAAATCTCTTCTCGATTTCGAGTGTGGTATTATTGCCAGTGATTGCAGTATTTGAATCGTCGATTGCTTCAACGAACTTAGAGTATCTGAACTTATTGGCTTCAAAGGTGCCGAGATTATTCGTTTCGTAACTTACAATCGCTGCTAAAGCATTTTGTTGAATCGTTGAAGCTGAATCAGTAGTGTTGTCTGAATTGTAGAATACTTTAATTGTAGGTACGACATATAAGAAGAAAGCATCGACAAACTCAATCTCTGTTGTGACGACGTTGTACTTCTTGAGTTCAGTTTTCAGTGTATTTTTTCTATCAGCTGTGATAACAGCACCAGATGTTGGTTTGACTGAAACGTAAACTTTACCGTAGATGGGAGGATCATTTTCTTCACCACCCCACACATTTACAGATGAAAAATCGCCGTTGTCGCGAAGAATGATTCTCTTGTAGTCTTCCGCTGTTACAGCGCGATTCTGAGTCTCAAAGTTCTTTGGTGCATTGAACTTAATAGACTCAATCGTTTCTGCTGCTGCTCCACCAGAAGTTGAACCATTTACAGTAACAGTAAAAGTGGATGAACCGCCCAGCGTGCTTGGATTTGTAAACGTCGAGATATCGTTACCATCTGCGCCATTACAAACGCGATATTCAATGATTACAATGTTACCGTTCGTGAGTGCTTTGCCTAGAACCCCATCGCCGAAATAGATTTCATACTCTTGATCTTCTGATTCTTGTAGAAAGTAAACAGTTGATGTTGCTGAAACTTCCGTCAAATCAGTTGCTAGTGTATATGTTGTCGTTGTCAGATCAACTGCTGATTCTTGAACAGTAACTTTAATTGAAGTTGTATCAGCATTAGCATTCGGCAAAAGATACTTAACTGGATTCGCAGTTGAAACTGTATATCTCTGAGTAAGAGGGCGACCCTCTGTAATTGTAATCGTGCCTGAATAACTAGCATCTGATGTAAGTATGTAATCTTGTGGTGTTACGAAAATGTATTCTTCACCATCAACGGTTGCCGTGAACTCGGTGTTTTTTGATACTGTGACAGAAGCTGGTGAGCCTGATGGTGTAATTGCAACCGTCAAAGTAGTTGAAGCGCCTCGTGCTGATCTTGGCGTATAACTCAACATCTTTGCTCTTGACACAACACTATCACGAAGCTGAGCAGAGTCAAGAAACATTTCGTTGCCGACCATGCTTGAATAGAATGCGTTTTGATATGTGTTATAAGATAGCAAATCAAGCAGTATATTAATTGTTGAACCTTCAAAGTTATAGTCTGAAAACTCTGACCTACTTGAAAGGTAATTCTTCAGAGACTGTTTAATGTCATCGAAATCTAATTCAGTAACACTGATAGTTGAGGTTGCCATTATCGAACTCTCTCTAATAATACGTTTACGGCGATAGGTTCAGAACTGTTTCGAAGTCTAAAAATGATTGTAACGTTGAGTGAATTTAAATCTTCGTTTGGATTTACTATGACATCATCTACAATTGCTCTTGGTTCATAATTTTTCAGCGCTTGTCTGATATTTTTCGAAACATTGTATTCTGTAATAGGAGTCATATTCTCAAATAACTGAGAGGTTACATCTCCTCCAAAAAAAGGATTATATGGTCTTTCATAAAAGTTTGTGAGAACGATGTTCTTTACACTTTGTTTAATAGCATCAGCATTCGTCAATAACTTCACATTACCAGTTACAGGATGTGCGTTAAAACTGAGTGGTATGTCATTAAATACAGTTTCGCTAATTTGAGGCATCATCTTACCCTGTTTTTGTATTATTTATAATGACTAATCTAAGCATTTGTTGTTATTCCAGTCAAATTTAACACAAGGGGTTTTACTAGCAATCGCAGCAGAAACAGGCGCTGGTTCCCCTCCACCTTCACCACCATTACAAAAAACATTACCCGATGATGATTTTGCAGCGTTCGGAACCCAACTACCATGCCCACCCGTAGCATCCCCTAAACGATGAACTGCGATGTTATTTACAAAAACATTCGGACTTCCTTGTGCTGCTGGATCACCACACGCCGTAGTGTCACCTATACGAACTACAGCTGCTCCATTTACAAAAACATTCGGAGAGCCAACCACATATTTCGTTGCATGAAATGGATTAGGCGTAGGGCTAGCATGACCTATGTGACTATCTAATCCGACACGAACAACACCAGGCATACTAACTATCCTTGTTGAAGTCTATTCGGTTCGCTGTAATATCAATATTACCATCAACCTTCCAAATTACATCGCCTTTAGCATATTGATAAATGTTATTCGCGTTTATTACAACATCTCCATTTGGATAAATTTCTAAAAAGGTACCAGATTTATGATAAATGTGAACACGTTCAGATCCTGGACTATCATCAAACTCTATTAGATGACCTGACTCAGAACGATAGGTATGATTTTTTGGATACACTGCTGCGTATGGATCAGCAGGAAATCCATCGGGGAGAGTTTTCGTTATATTATTTGTTCCACGTGCTCTTTGATCAACGTCTGGTTCGTTTAATCTGTTAGGATATGTTCCATTCGGATCATTGAAACCCTTTGTTGTATCTACAGCCTGTGTAGGTATGCCAGCTATTGAACCCATAATGATAGGTCGTTGTGCGTCTTTGCCATCCATAAAGAAACCAACAACCCATGAACCTTCTACGAGTCCAGTAGGCGAACGACCGATATCACCCATCGCTGCTGAAGTTATTGGTTGCATGGGTTGCGCCCATGGTAAATCTTCTGTCGGGACTTGATTCTTTACTTCTGTATGCCATCCATAACATCTCACACGCACGCGACCGAGTTGTAGTGGATCATTGCGATCTTCTACAACTCCAAAAAACCAAACAAACTCTTCGCCTAAATTTTTCATTACTCTACCTCAATCGCCTTTTGCGCGTAAGTATCTTTCACACATTCAAAAAGAGTAAAGAAGACGTTATCTTCTTTTTGATAGGTGTGACGAATAGTAGTAATTAAGAAACGATTTCCATATAACAAATTTTCTTTTTTAAGAAAATCTTCATTTTGAGTTGATTGTAAAATGTGAATGTTTACGATCTGACCAATCTCAAGATTTACATTGCCTGGTACTGCTACATTTAAAACTATGTTGTTCAACTTTATTCTAGATGCTAAATCATATTTCATTTTCTTATGAAGCAATCGAGGATTTTTAATTTGTGAATCAGTTTCAACAGCATTTCTTAGATATGAAAGTTGATTATAATTTTCGCCTATGTTAGATAGAATATAGTATTCAGCTGGAGTACCTGCATCTTTAATTAAAAAGGAATCATCTGCTATTAAATATGACGAGTCAAAAGATTTTTTATCTTGTTCAATATGAGACATTTTTGAGAAGTCTCTACTATATAAAAAGTTATCTGTTGTAAATTTTTTAAGTATAGGATCTATTGATTTAATTTTATTGGAATATAATCCAGCGTTTATATTCTTCAAAGTATTAAATTGATTTACAAAATCTAAATTGTTAATCTTTTGATAATCATGAATTTTTTCTCCAGTAACAGTATTCTCTTGTTCTGCCGATGCTTCATGAAAATAGAAATCATCTACTGCTTTGGCTGTTAACAAACTGTCAAAAGTTTGAAAATACCACCCATTTTCTCTTTGAAAGAATACAAAATTTGATGATTTGCTCAACTCGTTTTTCGAAATCGCCTCAGTGCAAAGATAATCAATCGCATCATATGGTTTTTTACCATTAAAAATAACTGATGTGCTATTCAGAGTGTCTGATATAATCAGTTCTCTTTCTCTTTTTTCTATGATGGCTTCAGAATCATTGGGCTTTAGAAAGTTGTTGTAAATTCTCTTAATAACCGTCGAAATAGGTAAGTTTGCATATGATTTGTCGATTACCTTTCTCTCGTTGTTTATGATTTCATGAGAAGCGCCATGAATTACATAACCCTCAGCTCTTTGTTCAAATTTCTTTCGATCAGTGATTGAATAAATTTGAAAAATGTACTTGAGAGTTCTTTTCTCTGTTGGAGTAGTAAATGAAATATAAAAAGTTTCGTTTCCAATGATTGGCACTAACTCAATTAAACCATTTGAGTCGATCACAAATAATTCACACCTGATACCCTTATTGTAGATATCGTGATAGATGCTTACCTCTAACACGACATCGCGAATATCAAGTTCTTTTCCTTTATGGTTTAAGAGAACGCATGACTCAAGTTTTATAACATTTGGTCTGTACGTTTCAGTGGTTTGTGATTGAGTCATTAGTCAAAAATACTTTTTGTTTCATTTAACAACTTTGTAATGTAATCTTTATGAAGCACTTTAATAGTTCTCTTTGAATCATTGAGATCTACTTCATAATCATAGTTTGATACTTCTCTTTTTTCAGAAGCAGAAAGACCGGCATACGTAGTAGAGTCAACTTCAAGTTTCTTTTCTTTGATTATAGTTCCATCAGATAACTTTGAAGATGATTGATAAATCCATTCATAATGATGGACTGTATTCATAGCTGATTCTATAGAACCATATTTGTTAGCTACAAAGTTTACAAAATCTTGATAGTTTAAAGGTAAATCATATACAGGATCTAAGATATCGTTTGTAATAAACAAAACCCAATCAAGCGTAGAATCCCCATAATATCTATCAGCTATATATTGAACTGTTTGCCCTTCTCTGATATCATGAGTGTAGTAAAGAGCTGTATTATTTTTCAACGCTTCTAATAACTTAAATCTGACAAGAGGATTCTGTATAGTTCTAATAGTTCCATTTCTCTGAAGATCGTAATCTATAGTAGGGAAATTTTCAAAAAAGTGTGGCATTCGAATTACCTATTTTGACTCTTGATATTTTCTTTCGTAATAACAGTAACTTCTTGGAAAGTAGCATCGATATTAACTGACACTGGAGCTTTTGTGTCGTTAATGTTGTGATATAATGGTTGACCTTCAGCGTGATAAGTTGCCTGAAATGATGTTAATACAGATGGACCAATGTTAAAAAGATAATCTTCATATCGAAAATCAATTTCAAATTGTTCTGGATATGAAAAAAAATACTGATTGGATGGAATATCAGGAGAAGAATGATATTTGAAAAGATGTATTATCTGTTTGATTTTTTCTTGTTCGTCAACATTTTTAGGTAGTAACTTCCACGTAAACTGATGAGTTCTGAATTGAGGTGAGTCATATAACATTGCCATATAGGGATTTCTAGCAAGACCAGCTCCTGCTACAGCTCCTTTAAGCGCTTGTCCTGCTGCAGCTCCTGTTATCGCGCCTCCAATTCCGCCGATTGTTCCACCTACTAAAGCTGTTACGTTTTCTTCAGCTGCTTGTAATCCATAATATTGAGCGACGGATTTGAAATCAATCCCTTTAACTTTATCAATAAGCGATTGAAGATTTCCACCGGCACCAGCTGCACCAAAAGCGGCTCCTGCAAGACCAGCAACACCAATTCCTTCACTGTTATATGATTGAGTATACTGAGTTGCTAAATTTAAAGGTATTGGAAGAAAAATTCTAGCTATATCATTTTTCAAAGGAAAATCATTCTTTCTACGAAATTCTTGTTTGTTAATACGAAAAGCCATCCAATGTTCAACTTCTTCGATATTATTCGGAAAAGACCATGTGTTTACGCTACCAGAGTTTTGTAGAGCTGACTCTAAATCCCCTCTATCTGGACGAGCTTGGGTTCGATAAGTTTCTTGTAACGCTCTTACATCTACCATCGAATAAATATCCTTTTAAGCAGCATTTATATTATTTATAATGAAAACTCTCAAAGGTCGTTACAGACCCACAAACCCAGCAAAATACATTGGTGATCCTACGAACATCATTTATCGTAGTTCGTGGGAACTAAAGTTTATGAAATGGTGCGACTTTCGTGAAGATGTTGTTCAGTGGCAATCAGAAGAGTTTTGCATTCCATACAAACATCCCATAGACGGAAAAGTCCATCGTTATTTTCCCGACTTTCTCATTAAAGTAAAAAACAATAGCGGGATCATAGAGACTTTAGTTATTGAAGTCAAACCCGCGAATCAGACGAAAGAGCCTAAATCTCAGAAGAATAAAACGAGGAAATATCTAAACGAAGTCAAAACATATGCCGTAAATCGATACAAGTGGGATTATGCTAAAGTTTGGTGTGAGAATCGCGGGTATCGTTTTATGATAATCACTGAGAATGAACTATTCGCGAGAAAAAATGGTTGATTTTCATTATAAATAATGAAAAGGAGCACCAATGGTCGCATATGTTTTTGATAGATTGTTAACTCAGGGAGTAAGAGCAGGAAAGATACCAGCTAGAACTCGTGAATCTCGTGATTGGTTTAGAGAAAAAGCAGCGTCTACTCGTATTACACCAAATCGTTTCGTGAGCGAAGCGAGTAAGAAAGAAGGTGGTAGTGCGTTAACGAATAAAATACTTCCTGGACGCATGTATGCTTTCTTCTACAATCCTAAACATCGTGCGACGTTGCCATATTATGATAGATTTCCATTAATTTTTATGGTAAGCAAAGCGGAAGATGGTTTTTATGGTATTAACTTACACTATCTACCACCAGAATTGCGTGCAAGATTAATGGATGCATTATACGATTTGACTAATAACAAGAAATTTGATGAGACAACTAAACTTCGCATGAGTTATGATATATTAAAACAGGCAACAAAATTTCGCTGGTTCAAACCTACATTTAAAAGATATCTATCTAGTCATGTGAATGGACGTTTTGTTTATATAGATTCTGTAGAGTGGGATATGGCGTTATTTCTACCGACTGAGCGATTCGTGAAAGCAAACAAATCTGCTGTCTGGAGAGACAGTCGTAGAATTATTCGAGGACGATAATGGCTTTTAACATTAACGATTTTACTACTGAACTGAGTAAAAATGGACTTGCTAAAACCAGCAATTTTAAAGTTGTAATGTCAGGAGATCCCCTTAAAGATATCTTCCCAGACGCTGGCAGAGATTTTTCTTTTCGTATTGAAAGCGTAGATTTCCCAGGCAGGTCAATACCCTCTTTAGATTATAAGGATTATGGAGCGCCATATAAAATTGGGGGATTAGCAAATTACATTGAAATTACTTTCGTTATAATTTGTAGTTCTGATCTTCGCGAGAGAGAATTCTTTATGCGTTGGCAAGACTTGATAACGGGTAATCATAGACAAGGCAAAAAAAGAGATTTTGATATTGGTTACTATGACGAATATGTTTGTAAAAAAGGATTTGAGATATCTCAATATGATGATATTGGAAATGAAACGTACAAAATCTCTCTAATTGATTCATATCCCACGCTAATTGGCGCATTATCGGGAAGTTGGGCAACTACCGACATACAAAAAATGACTGTCACAATGTCATACAGGTATTTCGAAGAAAAGTCTATACCAAGTCTTCCAAGTTCTTCTTCGAATAGAATACCAAAATTACCAAAAGTTAATTTGCCAACCAAGTTCCCTGATATTGATATTGCTTCAAAAGTTCCATTTCCCAAATTACCAAGAATTCCACAAATACCAAAGGTTAATTTACCCAGAATAGAAAACGCTAAAAACGAAATAAGCAAAGTTAAGAATGTTTTTAATAGATAGTGAGGTTATATTATGGCATTGCCACAACTGACTACACCTGAATATGATATAGTTATTCCGTCAACGCAAGAAAAAATTAAGTTTAGACCTTTCTTGGTTAAAGAGGAGAAAATACTTTATTTTGCGTTAGAAGGACGAGATGAGTCGCAGATTTATGATTCTATTGTTAAGATTTTAGAATCATGTATTTTGACGCCAAACATCAATGTAAATAAGTTTACTTCATATGATTTAGAGTATCTTTTTCTGAAGTTAAGGTCTAAGTCTGTCAGTGAGATTATCAATATTAACTTGAAACACGCTGATTCATCAGAGTGTCAAGCATCTACTTCGGTGCAGATTAACATTGATGACGTCAATATAAAGTTTAACGAAGAACATGTGAATGTAATTGAAATAGGCAATGGTATTGGAATTAAAATGAAAGACCCAGATGCCGCTGATATCATGAAATTAAATAATAATTTACCAGAAATAGATCGTTTATTAGAAGCACTATACAGATGTGTTGATTTTGTATATGATGAAAAAGAAACATATGACGATTTTTCTAGAGAAGAATTCAATGAGTTTATTGACAAGATGAGCCAGGGGCAATTTCAAAAAGTTGTAAAGTTCTTTGAAACTATGCCGAAGGTATCACATGAAGTTAGTTATACTTGTAAAGAATGTGGAAAAGAAGAAACAGTTGTAATTGAGGGCATGCAAAGTTTTTTTACCTAAGCCTCAGTCATGATAACTTGTATAACATGTACAGAGTAAATTTTAACATGATGCAGCATCATAATTATAGTTTGACTGAGTTGGAAAATATGATGCCCTTTGAAAGAGAAATTTATGTTCAATTGTTGATGCAATATATTAAAGAAGAAAACGAACGATTGCAGCAGGAAAAAATGTAATGGCACTACCTAATCCTAATCCTAATCCTAATGAACAATCCATTTCAGAATCAGGAAAGAGTTCAGAATCAGGAAATTTCTTATCTTCTATAGATAAGAAATTTTCAGTTTTAATTTCATTGAATAAACAGTTGCTTCAATCACAAAAAAGTTTTATTGAAATATTGAGATATGAATTTTTTGAACAGAAAAAAAGAAGAAGGCCAAATAAAGATCCTGCTGGAGGTGTAGGTGGAAAAGATAGTTTATTTGATAGTTTGAAAAAATCTCTTGGAGGTTTCAAATTTGGCGATCTTTTATTTGCAGCTTTAGCGGCTTGGGCTACAGGTTTAGATGATTTTCTTCAAATTAAATTATTACCGAGGATTATGAAGGTAATATCAAAACCATTTTTGGCTTTTGGTAAAATGTTAGACTCTCTATTCTCAAAAATTTTAAAACCATATAGAGTAGCTTCTGAGACAATTAAAAAAGGCATCGGAGAGATAAAGACTTTTTTTACAAATATTTACGAAAACGTGACCCGCGTAACTGGCTCTATAAAAGAAACTTTTGGTAAAATTACTGGTGCAATAAAAGAAGGACCGTTTGCTAAAGTATTTGGCGCAATAGGAAAATTCTTCAAATCAATCGTGGCTCCTCTATTGCCAATGGTTAAATTAATAGCAAGATTGTCAGGAGTCGGGACCATTCTTTTTGCAATCTTTGATTTCTTTAAAGGTTTTATGGCAGGGTTCAAAGAGGGAGGAGTACTTGGAGGAATTAAAGAAGGGTATCGTGAAATAATCCGTGGCTTAATAACAAAACCTCTCGATCTACTTAAAGATTTATTTGCTTGGGCTGCCGAAAAACTGGGGTTTGAAAGTTTCGCAGAAACTCTTAATTCGTTTTCATTCACTGACTTATTCAATAAATGGGTAGAAAAAATCGATGAAATTGTTTCTGGAATAGCAAATTGGTTTAAAGCTCTGTTTGCAAACCCAAAAGAAACACTTGAAAAACTGGTTGGAGATACGATTGAATGGATTACTAATTTCTCAACCAAAGTTTATGAGAAATATATTGAACCTGCTATAACCTGGGTAACAGAAAATTTTTCAACTGTTTCTGATTCGATTGGAAATCTGGTTGGAGATGCGATTGATTGGATTACTAATTTCCCAACCAAAGTTTATGAGAAATATATTAAACCAGTTGTAGACTGGGCGAAGAAATTATTCTCTTCTGAGGATGAAAAACCGGAGGATGTAGGAAAACTATCATTAGGGGATTCATTTTCTGATGTCAAAGTCATGTTTGACGATTTCAGTATAACTGATATTACGAAAAACATTTTAGCAACTGTTGGTGAAAAGATAAACAATGTTTTTCAATGGTTAGCAGAAAAAATTAATGCGATTAAATGGTTAGGACCAAAACTTTCTCCATTAATGGCAGAAGCGGGCATCACCGCTGGTTCATTTTTTGGTGCAAAAAACTTAAAAAGATTTTCAGCTGATGCTGAAGGAAATAGAGTTCTAGATGAAAGTACGATTGAAGCTCCTCCTCCTGATAGCGCTAGTTTAGAAAGTAGTACTAGACAAATGTCTCAATTTAGAGAAGCGAGCGCAGCAAGTTCATCTGTAGTCATCAATAATAATGGTGGTAATACTCAACAAAACAACGTTAGCAAAACGACACATACAGGAGGCAGCCCTAACGTTAGAGTAGATCAAGTAGGTGCTGCTTATGCTGGTTGGCTTTCGCTCGCACGCTGATAAAAAAAGAGGGGACCGAAGTCCCCTCTTCCAACCCATCTTCTATGGATTTTAGTCGTCTTCAGCGAGTTGCTTGAAAAAATCAAGACTGTCATCACCAGACGACTCTTCGCTCTCCATTACAGGAGCGGCAGCTCGACGAGGTTCAGAAGGAAAGTCCTCCTCGTCGAGGTCTTCAGCAGTGCTTGACACTGCGGAAGCTCCAAGTACACGATTGAGTCGAGCCTGCAACTCGGCATATGACTTGAAGTTCTTACGATCTAGAAACTCCTGAAGAGAATATTGAGTTGACCAGATCTTTTCGAGTTCATCGTCATCATCGGCAAGAGCACTTGGAGAATCAAACTCAGACTTATCATAGTTACGATAACCTTCAACATTGCGAATCTTCATCTTGAAGTTTGCGCCTTCCCAGAAGTCAAAAGGATTGACTGTTTCTTCATCCTCAAACTCTGGATTCATCTGATCATTCAGCTTATCGAAGATCTTCTTACCAAACTTGTATAGGAATACCTTACCCTCGTTCTCAGGATGAGAAGGATCCTTTACAACATAGATGTTTGAGATATAACTTAGGCGACGCTTCTGCTTACGAGCCTGTTCCTTACCAGCTTCATCGCCACGATTCCATAGCGTTGAGTTATACTCGCCGACTGGATCCTTTTCGTTGAGAGTGGTAAGTGAGTTCTCAATGTACCAGCCACCTGGACCCTGGAACCCATGAGAGAAAACTCGTACCCAAGGAAGATCTTCGCCCTTGGGAGAAGGAAGGAAACGAATCACTGCATATCCGTTACCTGCCTTATCAACTTCTGGCTGCCAAAAACGATTGTCAGCAGAACCTTGATTATTACTTTGAACCTTGGTCGTCTCTTCGCGTAGTTTATCGGTTAGAGACTTACGTGAACGCTTGAGTTCAGCAAAAGATGTATTCATTTATATTTCTCCGTATGTTTTAATATGTTTTGTATTTCGTCTTGTCCACACTACTCATCATATAGTAGTTTATTTATACCCTATCCTAACAAATAAGTAAATACTTTTTTCTATCTTTGTTCATACTCCTCGTGAATGAAATTTGCAATGTGGTCAATTTTACCTCGAAGTATATAGTTTTCCATGGTGAGCTTCTTGACCAGATTTCTCAACTCTCGCAGTTCTCCTTCATATCTCTCAATTTCCTTGTTCACTGAATATCTCCTTTACGATCTTTCTCATTTCCATCTTGTTAAACTTCACGAAACTCTTATACTTATTCGCACGCATGCGAGTTTCCTCCCAAACGATGTCGTTTAGTTCTTTATTCCAATAACGGGTAAAGTGTAGTATGTCATCCAGTATGATGAATGACTCTAACGTAATCTTCTTTTGAAGAAGAAGTTTAAGTAGCGGTGGATGACCTTGCTGTACTAATAGGAGATCATTATACGGTACATGGCGTATACCGCAATAATCATGAATAGTAAGCAAGTCGCTACGAAACACGTAACTAAGAGACTCATTTCTTTTCTTCCATTCAACGTAGTTATTTTCACTCTCTTGCGAGAGCAAATTACCAATCCACGTATCACTCAGAATAAAGTTACTCACGAAATAATTAATCAGTTCATTTCGCTCGTACTTCTTCGAAAGTTTACGGAAGAAGAAACGATCTTTTCTTTTCAAGAACGAATTCGTATTTGCCTTTACATTACCACTATACTTAAAAAAATCATAGTCGCCTGTGAAGTGTTGCTTCAAAGCTAGATATATCTTATAAGCATCAAAACCTTCATTCACGTCGTACATAATCATATTGGCAGCTTGTTATTCTTCTCTTTTAAAAGATTTAACTCGCTTGCCTCATACTCTAAGGTCTTCTTTATCTTTGTATTTATAAGTTTTGCTGCGGTTTCAACTTCAATGTTGTTCGTTTCGCAGTAATGGACGATTGCTTCCAGATAAGAAATCTGCTTCTCAACTACAAGTTTCTCGACGTTCATTGATAGGTCTTTTAGAGACATTAATCCCACCTGTAAAAAATATGATCTTCAATGCGAAGAGTTCTAGTTTTTGTAGATGCCCATGCAGGTTGAACATAATGAGCATGATAGTGAGTCGCGCCTTTTGTAAAGTCTGGAACGAATCGATTGTGTATCATCTTAGACAGATAATAAATCGCTTCATATTCTTCGTAGTTATGAATCTTATCAGACTTACCATCACAATACCAACTAAACTGGCATCGATGTCGAATCGGAATCAGTTCACCTGTTCCTTTCCATGAGGGTCTATGAGGACCTTCCGTCACAACTTCGCAGATGGTGTTGGGAAAGCGACTATCATCAACACGATTGATCGTCACTAACCCAACAGCCATTTTACCTGCTACAGACTGATTTCTAGCCTCATGATATATGTTGGCAGCGAGACATGAGATTTCAGCATCAGCGGCTTCTGTCTCCGGAGTGTACGCCAACAATAAGGCGAAGAGCGCTATTGTAATTTGATTCATCATAATATAATTATATTACTATCAAATGATGCAAAAGTAAACTACTTTTTGCCCTGACCGCGATACTTCTTATAGTTTCTTCGTTTTGCCTTATTCATCATCGCCTTTGAGATCATTGAGTTATTGCCACCAATACTCGTCTTTTTTCGAGTCTTAGATACCTCAACAATCGACGTACCAATACCAGACTTTTTTGCCATTATCAATCCTATTTCTTATCAGTAATGAATGATTGTAGTTTCTCTGCTTGAGCAACGATTTCTTCAGGCGTGAACATCTTAGGAAGATATTTTTCAACGTCCTTATAGAGATCTCTGTTCGTCTCCATTGCCTTATTCATTGCTTCCCATGCCATAATTGAAGCCTGCTCATATTGACGATCAAGCATATCCTTAGCCATCGAGAGTAAATCGAAACGAATTTCGTAGGGATTCTTAGCCATAATGTTTTCTCCTGTGTGTGTATGTGTAGTGTGGGAG
>Ga0208644_1001112_pt1 | contig 23106 bp, 36 predicted proteins | sample VirMetDEL_Nov_18_FD_184517 | JGI IMG/M metagenome (GOLD analysis project Ga0208644, IMG submission 184517) | Aqueous microbial communities from the Delaware River and Bay under freshwater to marine salinity gradient to study organic matter... | ecosystem: Environmental > Aquatic > Marine >...
TAGCAGTCATAGACGGTGTTCGAGAATTTTTACGCCCAGACTATGACGATGAAGACGCAGATATATTCTATGATATGGCGGACCCAACTAATCCGTTAGGTTTGCGCAGTACGGATTTGTACATACGAGGAAATGTAATTCCAAGATATTTTGGGGTTGGCAGTAGCTTTGCCAAACAGTTTGGGCTAGAAGATGAAACAGCAGACCTTATAGCTAAGTCCATACAAGTAGGACCTATATCTGGTCTGACCGGTTGGAACTTCCAAACTTCGTTAGCATTAGATGGTTTATGGTTCTCTTCTTTTGGGCAAGAGCCAGACACATGGGGGGAATGGGCGCAGCAATATGCTCTTAACGTATTTGGTCCTTTTGGAAGTGTAGTCACTGACATGGCAGATGGGGCGCAGCTAGTTTACGAAGGCAAAGTAAACCGAGGTATGGAAAAACTACTACCCGGATTAATAAGAGAGCCTGTAGAAGCTTACCGTTTGACGAAAGAAGGTTACGTAACTCCTAGTGGAAGACCGTTTACTGATGCTGAATACTACAATACTTGGCGTGTTATAGGTCAAATGATCGGGGTTGGCTCTACAGACTTAGCCATTCTTCAAAAGGGTGTGTATGGCGCCGAACAAATGGCTAAAACTGACCCAGCAGAAAGCAAGTTAGAGATTTATGAAAACTTTGAAAAAGCCATAAAAGATAGAGAGCAGGCCGTCAAGAACTATGGTGCGGGCAGTAAGCAAGCCGAAAAAGCTCTGGCTAAGATGGAAGAGATACTGCAAGAAGACATAGCGCGCCACAATTACATGTATTTCTTTGACCCAATTACGCCAGACTCGCTGACTGATTCTATGAGAGAGCGGTTACGTCGAGATGGGATAACGGTGTCTGGGTTCTACTTGGGCGACAAAGTAGCTCCGTTTGCCTACCCAGTAATCAAAGACATGTTGCTGGAGCCGCTGCCTTCAGAAGTAAAGAACGGGCAGGACTAATTAAACTCTCCATACCCGAACACCGAGCACCCCGTCTTCAATGACAACCTTAGTTACGACTTTGTATTTAAGGCGGTGCACGGTTTCGAGTATATATTTCCTAGATTTACGTGGGTTAAGGCAGGGTATAAAGAAAGAATACCCCACCTTAAATTTGGTCCAATCAATCTGATACTGCACCTTCTCCACTTTCATCTTTTTTCTCTGGCATAACCAAGTTTTCTATGTCGAAGAACTCGCTGTTTGAGCAGTCAAGCACCATACAACGGACGGCTAAACCTACATCAATGTCCATGCCTTTTGCCAAACGTTTGTTTTTAGTAGTTACAAGGATTCCCTTCTGTTTTAATTCTTTAATTGTGTCCAACTTTGCCGCTTGATACTTGACGCAATCTTGGTTGAAGTGCCCTACTTTTATAAACATGAGTTTAGTGTCGGGTTCGTAGCGTATAACTAGTTCGCCTTTTGGTTCCCGTATTGGGGAGGAGGGTAAGTGGCTTCGGTTATCTACGCCGTCTTCAACTACCAAAATATTGTTGTTATGCCTGTACACGTAATCTGCAATTGTTGCACTTGCGTTACTCAAAGGGGCTTTAGTTTCTAGACTCATTTGCCCTACTTCTTCGACAACTTTTTCATACAGAGTGCCTAAGTCCCATGTTTTTGGTTTACCCGCATCGTCCCCGTCTTCTATAAGTTCCGCTTTTCCTTCTTTATTAGTTATTTGTAGCAGCCCTACGTTACTAGCGACCAATCCCGCTGTTATGTTTGCAGCTACAGCCGCTGACCAAATACGTTCTCTAGAGCTAAATTTAAGTTTCTTGTCTATCTTTGCCTGTACCCTAAGTAGGGTTTCTAAGACCTCATCTTTGTTGGCAATTATATATTGTATAAAAGGTTCTATAGCATGCCCGTAATTATTGTTGAGCACGTGGTCAAAAATTTCCTTGCCTTCTTCCACAGAAATAATAGTTTGGTCTGTATAATCAATTTGGAACTCCAACAACCGCATCATTTCCCCGTCAGCTACAGCCTTAGCAGAACTAGACTTGTCGTAAAAGGACGCGTTTGCCGAAGTGAGAGAAGGAGTATTCCACGTAGTGTCGTTAATGCGTAGCTTGTTTGCATCACGCTCACTTTTATCTTTGCCTTTACCTTGTGAGTATGCGTAGGCAAGCTCAGAAAAATCATCTGCGCTAGTGTTAGTTATTTCGTCTACCGTGTTAACTATGTTGTTAAGTATGCCTACCTTGGTAATCTTAGCTACTTTTGTATCATCCACAGTACCAAGTAGTTTTTCTGGGTGCCCACATACGCTATTTGCCATACGTAAAATTGTGGTCTTACCCGTACCTGCGTAGCGGTGCACGAAGTTTATAATTACCCCTTTCTGTCCAGTGTACTTCAAAAGAGCCGCGCCAAAACCAGTCAGCGCACCAAACGCTTGTAGCTCCATACCCTCTCTACCATACAAACCAAAGGCTTTTTTCCATTCTTCTAAAGTACCTGCTGGTTCAAAGTAAGGAGCCAAAGATTGTGTTATCGAAGATGGCGGACTGTAATAAACCCCGTCTACTGTTATCTCTCTATCCCCAACAATGAACTTAGTATCATTGTCAGCCCAACCAAATTGTTTTCTCATAACGTCCGCCTTTCTTAAAGTTTGCAGCGCCTTAATAGCGCGTATTACATATGCAGTTATTTTTTTAAACTGCGCCTCATCAGCCATAACCCCATGTTTTGAAAGCTCTTTTTTGACTTCAATGTTCTGAGTTATCTTGATGTTAGAAATAAAAAATATCTTTACTCCGTCTTTAGGAGTATGTAACCGTAAAACAGTAGTGTCCCCCTCTGCGGGGTCGTTCATTCTTTTTATTACAAACAGGTCGTGCTCATAGACAAGCTTAGGGCCACCCTCATCGTCATTGGGGTCTAGGTAGTAAATCCCACCGTGCTTACCCCTTGCGTAATTGTCAGGCAAGAATGGCTTTAGGCTAAACAGATCACGGTCTAAGTATTCGTCCTCTACCTCTTCCACTTCTGGTTCGGGGTCTACCTGTTCCGTGTCTTCATGTTCGTCAGGTTCAACTAGCTCTTTACCCAAACTAATTGGATTGGTTATCCGTCCCTTATGGGGGCAACCATCGCACCCACCGGGGTGGGTACGCTCAAACACTGCACAGGAGTGCGGCCCTTCTATATGCTCGACTTTCTCTTCCACTTTCTCCCGATTGTAATCAGGGTGCCCTTCAGACAGTATGTGGATAGCCGTCTCTCGGTCATAACAGTGCGCAGCTACAGATAAAGCATCGAACCACCTAGGCTCGGACAACGTTGCCCTATTGACGTAACAGTCTAGTAGCTGCTGGCATCCGGTATTAACCGCGCTTCGCTTCATTATCTTAGCAAAGCTACTTTGGACATTATCCTGTAGTTTCCCCATTAACATAGATTTTCTACGCGGGGCACTTGCGTCTAACGCCACAGTCTCCTTGACACCCAAAATATCCTTAAGCTCATCAAAGTTTATTTCGGGAGCCGTAGTAATTACACTTACGGGCTTAGGTGGATCGTCTTTATAATTCAAGGTACCCGGGACTCTAAGCACCCGAGCCGATTCAAAGACAGAGGGGTCTACATAAAACTCTTGTTTATCACAAAGCTGACGAAGCCTAGAAGCTACTGGTTTCCATTCTTCTTTAGTAACTGCCCTATCTAGCGTCCAGTACACGTGTAGCCCACGCCCTGAATTAACTAGTGTAGGTTGGGGCAAGCCCACGGTTTTACAGAACTCCCTTAGCTTCTTAGCTCCGGCTGCCTGATCTATGTAGCCGTCTGGGCGTCCTGTCTTTTTGTTTACTTCAGCTTTCTTTTCTCCGCAATCTATGTCTAACCAGACCGCCTTGAGGGCTTGTACGTTAACCTGCGTACGCCCCTTGTCTGGGTCTTTAAACTTGGCAACTGCGAAATAAACATCCAGCCGTTTAGCCAAATACTCATCTATTAGGTTTTGTGCTTCTTCCCTAGTGGCTACAAGCTCAGTTCCTGCAAAATCCCCTGACTCCAACGCTAGCACGCAGTAGTACCCACCTTCGGGTAGCACGTACTCAAGTAAGTCAAAGTTGTCCATAGTCTAGCGCTCTAACTGCGGTATTAATTTTTCTATTTGGTTAGCCATCTGCTCAGAGGGTCTGCTCTTGCCAGAAAACCAGTGGTAGATTGTTTGTCTGCTGACCCCTAGGCGTTCAGCTACGTCCGCAACGGGTACACCATGTTTGATGCACGTGCGTCCTAGCTTCACGCCTATAGAGCGAGCACTGGCAGACTTGTTGAGCGAGACTAGGTTTAAAGTATAGCCATAGCTCATTAGTCGTCTTTGCTCCATGCGTCAATTACAGAGGCTAAAGAATCAGAGTCTTCAGTGGGTGTAGGTTCTTCTTTCTTCTTAGCGCGCTTTACTGGCTCTTCTATTTCTTCAACCAGTTCCACTTCTTCAGGCTCCTCAGAACGAGTTACCTTTGACTTTGGGGCTTCTATCTTAGGTGCTTTAGTTACGCCGTCTGTCTGAGCCACAGTGATCTGAGTGTACATCTTAGCTTCAGGTGCAGTTTGTACGCTGCTAACTAAGTCGTATTCTTCGTCAGTCAATGAGCGCACAGGCGTAAACAATAGCTCCATGGAGTCAGCATCTAGATCGTAACTAATATTAGTTATAACAGTATCAGGCGCTTCACGGTTGCTGAATAAGTATTTAACATAGCTTTCAAACGGATGCTCGTTGCCAGAACCCTTACCAAACAAAGACTTAGCGGGGATATTGAACTGGTAAAGGTCGCCCGACGTGTCTCCGGCTAACAGGATAGCTATACGACGTTGGTATCTACAGGCTTTACCGCCGTTGTCACCAGAGCCTTTGACATTCATAGGGCAGTCAGCGCAGTTGCTATGCTGCGGGTCGAGTGCACCGGCTTCAGGCTTGTCGCCTTGGTTAGACCAACAATTGGGTAGGGTCGCTTCCTTGGTAGGGTCAAACTTATCCTTGTAATAGATACGAGAGACTTTGGGTAGCATATTAACAATGATCGCTTCAAACTCATCACGGATAGGCTCGCCCACTTGCTCACCGTTAATGATCTTTCGGAAGAAGCCCTTGTTGCTTGTTTGAATACGGCGGCTATATACAGTTGAACTGCTTTTAAGCTGCTCAGCTAGGGCACTCCTGCGGCGCGTAGATACGCCTGTTTGGTTCTTAAATATAGATACTTCGTTACTCATTTTAATCTCCTATTTAGAGGTAGGTTTTCTTACACTTATTACATATTGGTTTCTAGCCTGTAGCCCCATTGGTACATCGTCAGGATTGTCGGCTAGGAACTCTTTCATGTTGCCGTTATGTATTCGCTTTTCTAGCAAATGGTAGGCATCATTTTCTTTTACAAACTGGTAGAAGCTGTCCCAGTCACTAGTCCAATAGCTAGAGTTTAGGCGGCGGCTTATAGTTCCGTTTGTGGTATTTAGGCTGTTGGCATCTTGCTCGTTGCATAGCTCTAACATCTTGTCAGCTACTTTGGATTGCTGCTCTTTTATTTCTTTTATCTTATCTTCAAGGTCGCGGATTTTCTCACGCATCTTGATGTAAATGCCCGCTAATTCGGACGCATTGTAGTCGCTCACAGAATCCTCCTTTTGGTAAGTCGGAGGGTCAGTTTACAACTACTTTTTACATTGTCAAGCGTTTATTTCTTGTTTATACAAATCGACTATCTTGTTGTGGTTACTGATGTTCGACCGCAACATTTTGTATAGACGCGCTTCTACTTCACTACCGCGAATGTGCACGATGGTCATTGGGTTGTGTTGCCCCGGCCTGTCGATACGTGCGTTGGCTTGTAGATAAGTTTCTACGCTAGTTACAGGGGCATACCAAATTACTGTATTGGCTGCCGTTAGAGTCAAACCGTGGGAAGCGGCTTGGGGTTGGATAATTAAAACATGGGGGTTGGGCGTGGTTTGGAACTGGTCAATTATTTCACTTCGCTTATTAACAGATACTTTCCCAGATATAACAGCGCAGCTTATTTTGTTCTTATTAAGAAACTCTTCAAGCAATTCAATAGTATGCGTGAATGGCACAAAGACTAGCACCTTATGACTAGCTTCTTCTATTACTTCCAGAACTACTTGCAAACGGTTCTTTACGTCAAACTCAATAACTTCTCTATCGTCCGTATAGACCGCACCACCTGATATTTGAAGTAGCTTATTTATGTTTGTTGCGGCATTTACCGAGCTTACTTGTTCGCCGTCAGCTTCTATAACCATTTGTTTTTTAAGAACTTGGTAGTATTTCTCTTGCTGCTTGGTTAGAGGAGCGTCTCGTTCTACGTGGGTTACTGCGGGCAGGTCTAAGCATTGGCCTTTTTCAAAGCGGATTGCGGGCTGTAATACTTGGTGCACTATCTTGTCGGCGTTAATACTAGGCTTCCAAGTATACTGCGTGATCTTATACATCACCTTGTCACGGAACTGCCCGAAATAACGTGGCACATTTGCAGGGTTAACTAGCCGAGCCAACCCGAAGGCATCTACTGGTGACTGCGCAGCGGGTGTACCAGTTAACATCCACAACCAGTCGATGCCATCGGCAAGGCGCTTAAGCACTTTCCAACGGTTTGTCTGTACGTTCTTATACGCATTGGCTTCGTCTACCACAATCAAGTCAAAGCCCGCTTTGCTAATCTCTTCTTGTACCACTGCGACACCATCAAAGTTAATGATGACAAAATCAGAATTGGCAGCGAGTATCTTGCGGCGTTGCTCTGCTGTACCGTGTGCTACCGAACAACTGCGGTGCATGGCGAAGGTAAATAGGTCTTGTTGCCAAGCGGATTTCATAATAGACAAGGGGCAAATCACTAGCACCCTACGTATAAGCCCGAGCTTCATCAAATAATCAGCCGCCCAAATAACAGAGGCGGTTTTACCTGTACCCTGTTCGTTAAAACAAAAGGCTTTACGGCGCACGCTTAAGAAAGAAGCTGTCTCTCTTTGATGGTTAAACGGCTTATGCTTACCTGTCCATTCATAATCCCTCTGTATGGGAGATGGCAGTTTCACGCCTAGACTAGCAAGTGCTTCGGCTTCGGGCTGTTCCCACTTAACTGATAGCTCGTAAAAACCATCATCGTCTTTTTTAATTATGCGGTAGTCTTCTACTTTCTCAGTGACTAAGTGCGGTCGCTTTGTGCGCAGCAGCACGTATTTGTTTTCTATTATCTTCATGCTTTAGATGTCTTCTTTCGCTCACGCTTACTAGTCTCAGATACAAGATTGCCTTTGGAATCACGCTTGAAGGAACGGTTGCGGCTTGCTGTCTCTACCTTAGTGCCGTCAGAGTTCTTACCGCCTTTGTCCATAGCCTTCTTGTGAGCTACGTCGTTACCGTCACCCTTGCTTACTTTACCGTCTCGCTCGGCTTTGCGTCGAGCCGCGTTGCGCTGGGCGCGTTTCTTCTTTTGCTCTTTGGTGCCTTGGTAGTTTTCATACTCGGATTTGTAATTTCGTTTACTTTTGGTCATTTTGTAAAATCCTTCTTATCTAGATTCGCTAACGTTTCGTTATAAAGATTAGTAAAGTGATACGCCCAGTCTTGCAAAATATCTAGCTGAATAATTTTGTTTTCTTCCCAAAAATGTTCGTCAATTTTAAAAACACCTTCTTCCTTTCTGTCGTCGTAGTAAAGCGTTCCAAGTTTTTTCTTAGCCATTATCTTCTCCTATTATGTTCGCAGCTAGTAACCGGACAGAACGCACACAGCGGCCCACTCTTAGCGTTCCACACATCATGTTCTTCTGCCGCAGCTAAAGATTCTAAGGGTTCTTCAAATGTGGCGTAGTAAGAAGCGTGTAAATCCCTACTGTGTTCTTTTCTTATAAACTCTTTACTTACTACATAGACTAGCGCAGATTTTATATGGGTGACTTCAGGGAAATGAGTAAACGTAGCGGCGGCTAACATATCTAACTGCGCAGTTTCCGCGTATTTGGCGTTCTTACCGGTTTTGTAATCTACTAAAAATGCTTTGTCCTCGTTTACTATGAGTAAGTCGGCTATGCCCCTAAACCAAACATCTTTAGAAAAGAACCCAGTAGGTTTGTAGTATTTGCCGTCGTACGCAACCCCAAATTTAAGTTCGCAATGCTTCTCACCTTCTATATTATTTAACGCGGTTACTATAGGAACCATATAATTAAACTTTTTGGGGATTGGTGTTCCTTCTTTTATAAAATCTTCTGCTGCTTTATGCACAAGATTTCCGTAGGTCATAGCCTCACTGCTTGTGTCTTTAACGTCCTTCGCTACTTTTAAATGGTAGTATTTTTTAGGACATTGCTTAAACGTGCTTATACTGCTGTAAGACCAAGCTGTCATAATAAACCTTTCTCTTTTAAAACTTGGTAGTTAGCTTTATGTGCTTCTTGTATTTCTTCTTTGCTTTGCCCCTTGTAGGGTACTGCTAGGCGCTCAGTTACCAGCACAACGTTTATCGTTAAGTCCCCTCTGATTTTAATTAGCCCGAGGTACCGCCCGTACTTGTCTTTTTCTTTGGTCGTTATTTTGTAGGTTTCCCCAACGTGGAGCGTATCTCCGACAAACTTCTTTGCCAAGAGTCCGGCAGCTTTTTCCTCCACATCTCGTGTGCGGCACTCTGGAGTATCAACTCCGTAAAGACGAATGCGCTCGTTACAGCGCCAAGTATCGAAACCAAGATCAATATCCACATCGACTGTATCCCCGTCCACTACGTTAACAATTTTGCAGTTATACTCATACATCTCTCTTAAACCTCGGTATAAACGCGCCAAGCATACGCTTTATGGGGTCAGTAATTGGCTCGACGTTGTATGTAACTGCTGTGTGTTTGTTCTTGTGCGTGTCACTATCGCTGTGCCAACTGCTATAACTTACAGCCGGAGTGCTGTATGCGCGTGGGGGGTACTGGGTTATCTTCCCACCCTTTGCCAGATACTCTTCAACATCACGGGCGACTTGTTCCTGTAGCGCCTCTCTATCTTCAGAGCTTAAAGTACTTGTTCTTGTTTTCGTCATTACTGCACACCTGTATAGAAAATATGTGTATATATCTTAGCTGTTACACGTCCTACGTAAGCCCATTCAGGAAACACTTTTGTACTATGGTAATGGGTCGCGCCTCCTGTAATGTCGGGAGTAAACCCACTAAGTTTTGCTATGTACAGCGCGTTAAACCAAGCCTGTTTGTTCTTAGGATTATCGCTCTTACCATCACAATAAAAACTAAACTGGCACATGTTGCGGATTGGGTTGCCGTTCCAGTAGTACCCTTGTTTTACCACGTCACACGCGTTGTCTGGGTAGCGCGTATCTTCAATTCTGTTTCGTATTACGTGAGCAACTGCAATCTGCCCAGTGTCCGGCTCACCCCTCGCTTCGAAGTAAACTGCTAGTGCTACGCACATTAGTGAAGTCAGCATAGAGCTACCTCCTTAGTCGTATATATTATGGTTTTCCTCAAACGGCACTATCTTTTCTAGCACAATGCCATTTGTGTGATATGCTTCTTCCGAAGTCATAACCTCTATATGGTTTGGTTCGATTTCTACCACGTACATGGTGCGCTTTTGTTCTCTGGCTATAAACTCTGCTTCTTCTATAGCCGCCATCGGGTCAGTGAAGTACGACATCTTCCACCTCGTATTCGTAATTAACGGTTTCTTCGTTAGAAGAAAATATACCTGCTCCGTTACTCAAGTGGAACTTCATAGCAGTATGAGTGTGTGGGGACATAGTTATTACCGCATCTACTTCTGGGTGCATTATGGGAGTTGCTTCTAGTAAGTTACTAATTAGCTTTCTGCCGTGCCCACGTTGGTATGACCATATTGAGTAAGGGCATAACACCGTACCCAACTTCCCATATATTGCTTCTCCTTCTGCAAGGCCTTCTTCAATTTTAGGAAGTTTACCTGCGGCTTTACCTGCGGCGATAAATTTTAGCTGCCTCTCATCTTGGGGTACAAATTTACAGATGATTACGCAAACAACTGCGGCTATCTCTCCAGTCTCGTCGTTCAATTCTGCATACACATGAAACGGGTCTTCAAACCGCACACTGTTGTTTTTAAATAATTTAGCCCGCACGGGGTCATCGTCAATCAAATACAGATGGTCTGCGGCGTTACACTTTATCAGCATCTTCGAACTCCTGAAGTATGGCTTCTAGCTTCGCCACTGCTTCGCTTGCACGTTGCAGCATAGCCACAATCTCTTCGGCATCAGCACCATCTACTTCTATTGTTAGTGTTATTTTCATTTTACGTTATGTATCTCGATTAACAGGTCGATGCAGTGCTTGGCCTTTTCTAAATCCGCTAGCGGTTGGCCTTTCAGCTTCCACCTAGTTATGTACTTCACTACATTACCTTCTAGCAGGGACAAGCCGTTTTTCTCTGCGTACTCGGCAGGCTGGATAGCCATACTTTTATAGTGCGTCCCGCCCGTCTGTTTTTGTAGAGCTGTCTCTTTTGGCAGTGGGTCGGTCGGCTTCGCCATTTGAGCATATATCATTCTCTTTCTCCGTCTGTTTTGGTTTCTTAAAGATTTTTGCCCAGTTCTCCCCGAAGTCTTTAGCAGGGATGAGCAAGGGTCTGCGTCTACTACCTTTTCCACTCATTTGTTTCTCTCTCGAATTTGTTTCTCTCTCGAATTTGTTTAAGTTCGGTTGCTATGGAGTCGTCCTGATCTGCTAGGTATTCGTCTCGTTCACGCTTGAGTTCGTACGGGTCTACGTAGTCTTCCTCTAGCGTCGTCAGGTACCGATCAAGGTCTACCATTACTGGGTCTTTGCCGTACATATTTATCTCCTAGTTAAAAGGCCCGTAGCGTGGGCTAGCCGGTGTACACAAGATGCGGAGGGGCACACAATGGGCCTTTATTCTCTCTTTGTACACTGCGGGTGTTGCGGCTTTCGCGAACCTACCCACCGCCCGCTGGGGTATTACTTAGCACTCACCGTAACTTTTGGCATAACCGCCATCGCAATCGAGGGGCAGAGTCGGTGCCCATTCAGGGCGTATCTTCATGCTTTCTTCTACATACCGCAGGGCTTCTTCGGCTTCGCTCTCAGGTGCAATGCACCCAACGGCGTCATGTACAGTCATTACTACCTTGTACTTTTTCGATATTCTGAGTAGCTGCTCACCTATAACAATGCGGGCTAAAGCTTGACAAACGTTCTCAATCACCTTACCCCCATATATCCTGTTTGCAACAACCGCACGACCCCTTCGGGTATCGTACACCAGTTCGTCTTTGCCGTCTTCCCCTTTTTGCTTCCTAAGATTTGCATACTGTATTCGTAATTTGTTAGGCATTTCAATACCTTGCGAACCCATCACGTTCAACACGCCTTTCAATCCAAGCGGTGCAGTTTTGTTACGCATCATAGCTTCTAGGGCATCACTAGCTTGGTACCACAACTCTGGAATCTTTTTATAGGTCTTTCGATACACTTTGATAATGCGTTCACATTCCTTTAGCTCTAGGTCTACCCCAAAGTTTTTTAACTGCTGCTGAAACTTGTTTGGCCCCATTCCGTACCCTGCACCTAAGATCGTAGTCTTACCGACGAACCGTTCGTCTTTGGTTATGTCTTCCACGCTTTTACCGTATATAGATGACGCCATTATCTTATAAACGTCATCGCCTTTATCAAAAGCAACCACCAAGTCGTTCTGCTGTGCAAGCCAAGCCAAAGTTCTAGCTTCAATCTGAGAAAGGTCACAGTCCACAAAGACGTAGCCTTCTGGTGCGCATATCGCCTTCTTGAGCGCGGAGCCTCGGGGCAAGTTCTGCATGTTTATCTTGTCGTCGCCGCCCCATCGTCCCGTATGTGCTGCGTAGTATCTTAGTGGTATGGGTAATAAACCCCGATCCGCGATGCTTATAAACCGCTCTGTACGTGTTTCTTCAATAGTAGACTTCACACCAAGGCGCGCAGAAACAAGCAGTCGCACATACTCGTTCTCGTGGTCTTGCAATGCTTTGAACTCTTCGTCCGTCTTGGCAAACGCATAAGTTTCTTTACCTGTCGTGGGGCTTACCTTAATCGGAGCCTTTACTCCGAACTCTGCAAGCAACGCGGCGAACTTAGTGTCACTGCGCAGGTCTTTCTCGTCGTGCACCACTTTCTCCATCAGGTATTTTTTCTTCTGCTGTATATCTTGTAAGTGGTCTTTAAGGACTTTTTTATCCAACATGAGAGCAGGTTCAGTAAACATCCTAAGCGTAAGGTCAATCAGGTCTAGCTCAAAAACAGAAAACCTTTGCACGAGAACTATAAACAGCTTGGCGGTAAGCTCTACATCTTGTATGCAGTAACTACCGTAAGAGCGTAGCTCAGATGGAGAAAAGTCTAGGCGTTGCTTGCCAATAGCTTCATGGACTTCCGTCCCCTTAATTCCCAAATTATAGTGCTCACTCAGTGCAGCTAGGCTGCCTCCGACTTCCACAGTGTGAATAGCACGGGCCATTGAGAGGGTATCAGCTATCTTCTTAGGTCTAATGTCGAAAACCCAGTTCAAAACAGCCATGTCAAACTTGGCATTGTGCGCCACGGCTGCACTGTTTTCCCAATCGAATTGGTCGAGGAACTCTTTGGTCTTTTTAGTTGTGCCGCTAAACCACTGAGTTTCTTCGTCATTTTTCTTAACAGCTACGCCAATAACCTCAAAGCGTGGGTCTCTTACATATTCTTCTGTTGTAAGTTTGTTGAAACCGTAATCTTTTGCGTAATACGTTTCAAAGTCTATAACTAAAATATCCAAGAGCTTACGTCCTATCAATGGGTTTTTTATGGGGTGTCACTACTATCATCACCATTCATGGCAAACAGCGTACGCATTACCGCTTTTGTAAAAATGTCGCCTTGGACGCTTTGCATTCTTGCCCTCAACTCTGCACGTTCGTCCTCAGTAAGAAACGAATGACTACGCTGTTCGTTCAAGGCTATTTCTACCAGTTTGTCCCAACTAGCTGTAGGGGCTGCGCTGTGTGGTTTTTGTCTAAATAACTGGTCAAACTCTTCGGGGTGCGAATCAATCCGCTTCAGTAATATCTCTAGTCCCTTATTCATTTTCAAAGTCCTTTGGGTCAGCCCAGTACATCAAGCTCAAACCTTTGTGTTGTGCGAGAGCAAACAAAGAATACTCATTACAGTCTTCGCACCAGAAATCTATCAGTAAGCCACTGCGCCTTGCGCTAGGGTTAAATTGTTGTGTGCGCCCAGTAAGCACTCCGTCCTTCGCTAAGTCTGCGTACACCCCCTCATTGGAATCTTCCCTTCGGAATGACACGCGAGCGCGTATGTGGTGCATGTTGTATCCTTTACAGTTAGGGCAACCTAAGCAGCTATATTCTTGGGGCATCTTAGAGTAAGTAGGGTTCTCACCTCGGGGTAGGTGTACCATTGGATATGTTTCATAGGTCATCAAGTATCTCCTTGAGTTCGTCAATGTTGTTTTCGTTTATAACTACGGAACTACCTCCAGCAGTCTTGATTGCTGCGAGTTCTTGTTTTTGTAATTCGGTAGGTGTGTTCTTCCCCGCCTTGCACTCGATGCCAATAAACCTTCCTCGGTAACAAGCAACGATGTCGGGTACGCCAGAGCGACCCATGCCGTAAGTAGCAGGGAAAAAGTAATAAGCCCCACGTTCCTTTAATAACGCAACGACTTTATTCTTCACTTTCTTTTCGGGAGTAAGAGCCATGTACGGAGTATGGCGGCGGAATTTAACATTGTCAATAGCTTTTCTACAGGCAAAAAAATGCCGCCCGAAGGCGGCAAGGTACGTCAACATAACCTAACAATTGTTAGGTAGTGGAAAGCATTTTTAATCTTCGTTTTCTTTTTCTTCCCTAACTTGTTTGATTAAAACCTCACGCATCTTGCGCGTGTAGTTAGGGTACTTCTTAAAATGTTCTAGCACATATCTAGGTAGGCGCACGTTCACATGCACCATAGGTTCCTTACGTTCACTCATTGTATTCTCCTGATATAAAGTATGTAGATGGGTCGTATTTGTACCCAACATTGCGTATGAAAGTACGGTTCTCGGCTAGCTTGAGCATACCCACAGCCCTGCCTATCTTCTCGGGCAAAGCGTACGAATAGTGCGCACCTTGCTTATTCTTAAGAGCATCTAACACTAGGCACGTATCGCCTTCAACGTGAACAAAGAACCCAGCCCCAATGACACTTTCCACTAGAGTCAAGTCGCTCCACACAGTGTGTATTTTTTCTAGTTGGGCTGGGTCGTACCCGTTGCTTATGGCTAGTTCCTTATAGTTATCTATGTTCTGCATAAGGTATGGAACCAGAGACATTACAAAAGACGTAACGGGCGATTGAAGAGATATCTGCCTTGAGTGTTCTCGGTTCATAGCTAGGATTGTACGAGATACCAAGTTCTTAGCTTTTGAAATCTGCCCCTCTGGTTTGAAGTGCGTATCATACTCTTTAGACAAACGCTCAGCACTTGCGCTAGAAATATATCCTTTACGCATTAGCTTTTTCTCGATGGTTTTACTGTGTAGGTGAACCTTATCAAAATTATACACGTTCCATGTAATATAACCCAGAACTTCCCCTCCCTGCTTAACCACAATCTCGGTTATATACGTGTTAGCTATTTGCTTATGAACAGACTCAAGTTCTATCGTATGATTACTGTGTTGATACAGTTTAGAGTCAATCAAATCCGCTATAAGTCTAGGTATCTTTAGCTTTTTACAAAACAAATCACCATGAACACGTTCTAAGGATTGCAGCTCTTCGCCTAGCGTTAGCCTATTAGTTGGGTGTTGATACAGCCCTTCCAGTGTTGTTATTTCCATGTTCCCTCCTACCAGTCAAATTGTTCAAGAATGTCATCGACACGTTTCTTCATATTAGAACGCGCGAACTCTGTTTCTTTAATTTCATCTAAGTCAGTACCCACCAGTGCAAGCTCTAACTGCTGTCTAGCTTTTTCAAGCTGCGGGTCGTTAGTGATGTTCATGTGCGAAAGTAACTTGCATAGGTCTAAGGCGTTAGTGATAAAAGTAGAATGAAAACGCTTTTCCTTGCCTGTCATTTCATCAGGCTCTTGCAGCTTGTCACTCATACCTAGCAGCATCTTGTGCAGGTCGTCCCAAGGTTTACGCATGGCTTCCGCTATACGCTGTTCTACATCTGCATCGCAAGACAGCTTCATCTTCTCTAACTCTTGAGCAGGAATATCCAAGCAGAAATGTCCGCTAGAAGGTACAGGCTTAACTGTTAGAGTCCACTTGTACTTAGAAGCTATATCCCTAGCGTCAGGGTAATCTTCTTCGCGGTACATACCGGCTAGATAATTCTTAGCGGTCTGCCTTGCAGCTTCGTAGTTAGGTATAAACTTATTCACCATGCTGTTGAACTTCTGCTCTCTCTGGTTCATCTCTGGCTTGTAGTAGTTAATAAACAAGCTAGTAGGCAAGAGCCTTGCACCTCGGTCTTCGAAGGGCATTGTGTTTTGATTGTTCCACAGGCGGGCGCGTCCAGCCACTAGGTCTATGTCCTTAGCTAGAGTAGTGCCGCACATCAAGTCCTTGTGTACCTTACCCGCTTTGGAGTCTGCGTTGTTGAGCGCGTTGATTCGTTCAGTTTGTTTCTTATCCAGACGCTCGGTGTTCCAAGTTGAAATGTTGAGTTGAACTAATAATGCTTTTTCTGAAATACTCATTGTGTTTTCTCCATCTAACAATTGTTAGGTTGTGTTGACTAAAAATCTATATAAGTTTCGCGGCTCATGTTAAGCGCGTGGTCGGCGCCGTAACTTTGGTGATACTCAACGTCCTCGTAATCCTCACCTATCCGCAGGAACTCGTAGTGGAAAATAGGCTCCGCTTGCAAAGCATCAGGGTCAGCGAACATCTCGTCCCACTCACTGAACAGCGTGTTGTACTTATCTACCTCCTCGTAGCCGCTGTACCACTTAATCCCGTCGATAAAGCAGTGGAGGTAGCGGTTGTCGCCTTCCCCAATTACCTCGAACTGGTCGGGCAGGTTCTCGTCCACATACAGCTTGAGTGTAGCGAACTTGTCTCTGTGATTCTTGCTTGGGTACATAATTATTGTTACATCGCTTCGATAGCCCATGCCTAATCCTCCTTTGGCTTACCATTTAACTTGCCCATACCATACAGCTCTTCGGTAATGAACTGCATACGCATCGTGCCTACTTCCGTAGGGTTAAGATTGTAAACATGATGCGACTCTTCCTTGGTGCGCCAGTTAGTCTTGCGCTCGTAAATCTCCCCACCATGTGAGTGAATTAAGCGAATAATTTCAGCGGCATCGCTCGCGCCCATTACGAAATTCCTACCATCGAACTCAAATAAAACTCTCATGCTTCTTCTCCAATGTGTATTGTCTTACCCACAGGGGCAGTTACTTTGTCTCGGTTAGCGATAGCCCATAGTATAGGCGCGTCCCAATTACCCCAGTTGTTAATCTGGCCGTCAGTCAGCATCACGATTGCATCGGGTTTAATCTTTTTGTCCTTCAGGTATGTAGCTACACACCTAGGGTCAGTCCCTCCGCCACCTCGAACTTCATGTATTGCTTTGGGCGAATTAGCAAAGGTCTCACAAGTAAACTCCTCGTGGTATCCCACTTTACCGTCCCAATCAATTAGATGAATCTTCTCTATACGTAGGGCTTTAGCGATAGCCACCATTTCCCCAGTTACTTTGGGCAGTCTATCCTCACAGAACATAGAACCAGACGCATCGCGTGAGAATACAAGCTCCCGAATAGATTCCGAGTACAGCGTGGGCATAACGATGTCTTGATGTAGGAACCTACGATTAGGTCTACGCCATGAACTCTCGTCCTTTGCCGCACAAGTAGACTGCACAAACTCGCGGAGTTGCTCCCTCCAATCAATCTTGCTTTGTACTAGCTCGTTAAGCCCAAGCAGGTCACTACCTGCACCTGCGCCCATTTTCTTAACAGCCATTTGACCTTGACGTATGGCTTGCTTGATGTCGGACTCTAGCTTCTTGGCTTCCTCCTCGGTCAGCTTCGATGCACCTTCCCAATCGTGCTCATCGAACCCATCACCACCTTCGCCTTCGCCTTCACCGTCTTGGTATTGCTCCTGCTCCTGCTCCTGCTCCTTCAGGTCTTTGATGATTTGCAGGACTGTCCACCCATCGTACTTGGGGTCGTATAAACCTACGGGTTTGCCGTTAAGGTGTGGCATTGCGACTAGCTTCTTGTTAGGGTCAGCTTTGTTAATCTTATTGTTAATCCAATAGTCACAAGCCATGTTCACTAGCCTGCGTCCGTAAATCTCCACTAGCTTGATGTAGGTAGTCATGTGCCTACCCGCTTTGTGAAGGTTCTCGTGAACGATGATGTACCCCACACCCTTGTCATCGAACTGGAAAACAAACTTAGGGTTGTACCACTCGTTTCTACCATCAGTACAAGCAGTAGGTACGTGGTCGTTCAGGGTAGTCTTACCCATCATCATAACGCCACCTAACTCACCGAACTCAGGGCTACGCATAAGCGTTATCTTTATCTTCTTGAAGTGTCGTGTCTTATCCATGTGTTTTTTCCATCTAACAATTGTTAGGTAGTTATCAGTTATAGAACATCTTGGTTAGCAGCACACCATGAAGCGAACTTGGCATTAGCAAACGCGAACTGGCTCTTGGTCTTGTGTTTAGCCAAGTTGATACAGAATATGCACTGCCATTCGAGGTCGATGCGCTCAAGGTATGTGAGTATCTGCGTAAGGTTATTGTTATCCACCTTCTCCAATAGTCCGTAGCACAAAACCGCAATGGCTCCCTCACCATCTGGAATACGGGCGGTGTTGGGGCTGTCGATAATGGACTGGAACTTGGGCATATCCGCTTGATGTCGGATATAAGAAGCCATACTCTCAGCGGCGGGCGCGCCCACTGTACCTTGCATAGCAGCCATAAGACTGTCGAAGTCGTATTTGTCCCTGTTACTTACAATAATAGACACCTTCTCCAAGGTACGCGGCGAACACACTGCACCCTGTGGGACTTTAGGATTAAAGATAAGCTCGTTCCCGTCCTGTCCTTCATCTGTGTAAGAAGCTAGACAGTGTGGGTGTCTGTCCACCCATGCAATAACAATAGGACACAAGTTGTTAGGCACAGCGTAGTTTTCTATCCAATACTCAGCGTCAGGTTTCATCAGCTCGATACGCGTCAGGCGTTGCTTGGTATGTGCTTGCATTGAGTCGCCTACACCATCGGACTCCAAGTTACCCGTCAAGAATATGTAGCTACCTTCTGGTATTGGCAGGTCACCGAGTCGCGGGTTATCCACCTCGAACATTGGGTGCGTCATGTTCTTCACTGGGGTCATTGCCTTAGTCCACTCATCGAGCATGATGATGACGGGCTTGCCTTCGTGCAGTTGGAATCTCGCGTTGGGGTAGTACCTCGTGACTTTATGCTCGTGGTCAATCACAGGCATTGCTACGTCACCAAGGTCTAGGTTAGGCATATCTATGTATGCCGTGGGGAGTCCAAGCCTTCTACCTAGTTCCTTAATCAGATAGGACTTACCGATGCCCGGTTCACCCTGAACAAAAAACCTAATAGTTGGGTTAGCTAGAATCAAGTCTACAGCTTGGTCGTGGTTTACTTTCTGAGTCATGTGAATGTTAGTCATTGTGTTTTCTCCATCTAACAATTGTTAGGTTGTGGTTATGGGTTTATGTACTTTTACTGCTTCACTGATTTTTTACTTTTTTTATTTATATTATATAACATTGTGGTACGAATTACAATGTCTTTGGGGACGCGTGTGCCGCGTTCTAGCACTGGCTTGTGCTTACTGGGTTTATATCTAAGCACTACATATCCTCCCAGTATTCTCTGAGTGTCATCTTGGCTCGTATGAGTCGCTGCCGCTCTTCCTCGTCCATGTAATGTTTTACTTCTAGCCCAATAGTTTCGGCATCGAAGTTAGTCCGCAGCTTGCGCTCGTCCATTGACACTACACGTAACTTCTTACCTTCAATGTCCTCTACAGACCAAGCCTTGTTTTTGTGGTGTACCACAGAACCTAGTTTTACTGGGTTGCCGTTAGGGAATGAAATCTTAATCACAATATAAACTCCGCGTTGATTGGCAAACTAAATACTCCCTCCTCCGATTTGGTCGGAGTGAATATCTCTTTACTAAACTCTCGCTTGAGCGAGTCGTGCACGTTCTTCTTTATCTTCTTAGGGATAAGAGAAAACTTAGTTGTGAACCCTGCGCCCGTCCAATCCTTCCTAAACTCTATCGCGTGGAATATCACAGCGGTCGTGGCTTCTGCCCAATAGTCTGTGATGTTCTCGGGGTCGAACGGCTCGGGAATCGAACCGAAACAGAAACCTTTAAGTTGATGGTAACTGTAGGGGGGCCGGTTATATCCCATGTTGTTTTTGTGGAAGGATTCAGGGTCAACCACCTTACTTAGGGCTAGGCAGTGATTCACAAAGCCCTCGAACCTCGCGTAGACTTCCCGCGCCGCTGCCCTGTTTACTTCCCATCTGGTTACTAGCCTAGGCTCAACGGGTCTAATACTGTTGCCGTCAGGCGCAAAAACTACCCTGTCTCCGTTTGGTAGCCACCAATGCTTGCGGTACTCGTGTAGGTCGCCAAGTCCTACCCAAGTCTCACCACCTTTATCCGCTACCTGCGCACGATACGGGGTAAGTATCTCCTGCATGAACGCATTAGTGGTTTGTGATGGATAGGTGTTATCCAAGATAATCGTCCCGTCCTCTACAAAGGTCACCACTGGCGTCTCATACAACACACACTCAATGGCTGCTGGTGCCTGAGCAGTCTGCACCCTCTCCCTAATTAGGTACTGGGTTTTCTTTCTGCCGTTATTGGTATCACAAATAGGTCTTAGACCTGCGTTCCTACCTCTACCACCGATTGGCTTGATGCGGTCGTGGTGCTTCTTTGCAGTAGCGTAGTCCCTCAGATGAAACGGCATATCAGTAAGTTGACTCATCATGTTGTTCTCCTTGGTTGAAAGGTTTTGGTTTTCGCACTATCTAACAGTTGTTAGCTGTTGCGCATTGGGTCGGGGTTGCTTCTTGATTGCAGCCAGTGTCTCTTCAGCTTTCTCAAGATTAACTATAGCTTGTGCCACATTGTTACGCCTAGATACTAGACGCCCGTCAAAGTACGGGGCTTGGTCTTTCAGCTCCGCGTCTAGGTACTCAAGCATTGAGCGTAGGTCTGCTATTGTGTATTCCATGATGGTGTCCTCCTAAAAAAGAAACGTAAGAACGCAAAGGGCATAAATACCCGCAAAGAAACCAAGCGTACCTAGCACACGCCCTACCCACACCCAAGCGGGAGCATTGGCTTCCTCGTCCTGCCATCGGTACTGGTTGTGTGGGTCGTGGATATTCAGGTCTTTGGGTGAATATATGTTGTCGGTGCGCCACTTGGTCATGCGCGTTGTGTTTTCTGGCTTCATGTCGTTCTCCTTATCTAACAATTGTTAGGTTGTTCTCTTCCCACGCATTTACTTGCAAACAGCGGAAACCATTCTCCCGCCACATATCCACCACACACTGGCGGTCATCAAAGATACACAGCACGCGGTCGGGGGTGAAACCAAGCTGCTGCACCATCTCTAGCTTTACTACTGTGTCATGTCTGCGGTCATCTGCTTTACGCATACGTAGATATACACAAGGGTCTACAGTCGGGTCGGGTTCGTAGTAATCGGGAAAATGCCTACACAACCACGCCTCGGTTTCTTCTCGCACTACTTCGTTGCGCCCAGATAATATGTACAAGTCGTTATCCTGTCGCGCGTTGAATACAGAAGACACTATCTCGATAACATCTTCGTAGGGTGCGTCATCTACACAGGCTTTATTGAAGCCATCCCAGTCCCGCTCTTTACGGGGCTTCATCGTCCCGTCAGGGTTTTTGAGGTAGTGCAGTCGGTGCCCTAGATTAGCTAACGTCCCGTCCAGATCACACAGAATTATGTTTTTGTAACTCATCGGAAGAATCCTCCTTATCTAACAATTGTTAGGTTGTGCGTTGAGTTTTTAAGTTGTTCTCTTCGGGTTGATTTGCTTTGCGACTTCACGTGCGTCTTCGCCAGTGAAAGCCATGTACCCTTGCTTATGTAACGGCAAGATTGTGTGATGCTTTGCTGCTACCTTCTTAGCTGCATCTTCCCCGCACTTCATGCATAGGCGGTAGCCTAGCTCGGCGCGGCGGGAATCAAACAAGACATCGCACTCGGGGTTAGCGCAGGGATACTCTGTTAATAACTCGCTTTTAAGTTTGCCCATATAGTCTCCTTGGTGTGAATGTAACCTAACAATTGTTAGGTGCTGTGAACGGGTCGAAAAACCCGAAACGTGATAAAAACTAAAAATAATAGAGAAAAAAAGAACATTGTACCACATTGTTACGAGAATGTCAAGCTGAGTGGGGACGCTCGCGGCGCAGGGTAATGTTACGAAAATGGCGTAATGTTACGAAAAACGGTGTAATGTTACGAGGCGTTTCACAATGTGGTACAGAGCTGAAGCCAGTAATGACGCGGGTTGTAGGGGAGTGTTAAGTGTAATGTTATATTGTTATGGGTTTTTAAGAAAATAAAAGGTTCCATCGGATTGTTTTGCTCATTGCACGAGAGGCTCTCTTGCTCTCTAATTTGTCTCAGATTGATTTTTTTCACGTAACATTCGTAACATTACCTTTTTTACTGCAAAAACAACGACTTAACGCGTAACAATACCATTTTCATTTCGTAACAATCGTCACAGTGTGGTACATCGTTATACTTTAAGTCCTTCCGTCCCCTTAGTTACTATCATGGGCACCAGATTTGTTTTCGGCTCGCTGGAAATCGAAACGTAACATTACTACAGCTAGGCACTTAGCCATAAGATTACCTAACAATTGTTAGGTAGTGAGCACGAAATGGGTACGTGGTGCAGGTCAGATGGTGACTTAAGTCCTTCCGTCCCCTTAGTTACTATCATAGGCGCCATTTTTCGCGACAGCCTGATTGGTTGAACATCACCTAACAATTGTTAGGTGCTGAATTATCGGCGGACAGAAAAAACTGTAAATGTGGTACAGATGGTAAAATGGCTTTGCCAGTCAAAAACTAATCAGCGCCGCCGTGACTGGGTAGCGGCATGGAGATACACATGGAGAACTTTACTCTTACTTCAGACCTTAGCCCCGACAACGTAGTCGCGCTTTCCGAGCGTCTAGCCAAACTGGACAAGAGCGCAGACCAGAAGCAGTTAGCCGAGGCAATCGGAAACGCGACACTCGTGCAGATTGCAGCAGTCAGCAATCACGGCGAACGCATATCAGGCAGTGCAGAGCGCGCAGTCGCCGCTTGGCTAAATGCCACCTTGCCAGTAACACTTGGCGCCCAGTGGTATGCTGTCGAGTATCGGGACAAGTCGGACATCGCGAAAGCATTGGCGCCACACAAAAAGGATATTTTCACCGCGTGGAAGAGCAGCAACCCCAGCACCAAATGGGCGCGAGTCCGAGCCTACGGAGAAGAACTGGCGAAACCTATGCTTAAAGCACTTGTGGACGCAGTCGAAGACGATGCACAGCGCGAGCATTTAACGGCATATTACGGATTCGACCAGACCGAAGAAGAAGGCGAAGGCGAAACCCAGACCAGCAGAACGCGTGACCTGTACGAGCGCAGCGTAATCGAGCTTGGCAAACTGTACCGCGCACTGACTGCTAGCGATAACGATGCAATCATCAAAGCCCACGCCAAGCGCGCCGAGCTTGTCGCAGCGCTGGAGCACTTGACCAAAGCATTGACCGCGCTTGACGCGCCGACCGAGGACGAGGACTTAGCCCAGTTCATGAAGTCGTTAGCCAAACGTTAAAACCTAGCTAGACCATTGAGCCGCGCCTAATCAGCGCGGCTTTTTTTTGTCCCGAGAAAACCCAGAGCGCCGACCCCGAAACCGACTGGACAGC
>Ga0208644_1001114_pt1 | contig 23071 bp, 34 predicted proteins | sample VirMetDEL_Nov_18_FD_184517 | JGI IMG/M metagenome (GOLD analysis project Ga0208644, IMG submission 184517) | Aqueous microbial communities from the Delaware River and Bay under freshwater to marine salinity gradient to study organic matter... | ecosystem: Environmental > Aquatic > Marine >...
AACAATGGCAAGCCGCTGCCTACCTTTGAGGAGTGGCTCAACCGATAACGTACAGGATTAACTGACACTAGGCCGCTGCGGCGGCCTAGCATTGGTCAATCCTGACCACAATGGAGAGAGAACATGCAGTATATACACTTTACCGCTAAAGAGCGTGAGGTACTCTTAGACCGGCTCTATCTTCACGATTGTTTGACTGAAGTGTTCGAGGGTGAATACGAAAGCGAAGCGGTCGAACGCGCAGCCACACAGATAGCGGAGTGTTGGCTCGTGGCTGGCGAGGTGGGGCGCGAGGTGCTGCGCGAGGCCGTCGAAGGCAGTACCTACTACGCAAGGGCGCACGACGCCCATGTCTACGATAACATGAGCGACAAGGAATGGCGGGCGATACTGCGTCGCCTCAAGAGTATCGAGAAAAAGATGGAAAAGGCTGGCATCCCTGCGAGGTTTCCACGATGGTAGTCAACGCACAGGATTAACTGACACTAGGCCGCTGCGGCGGCCTAGCATTGGTCAATCCTGACCACAATGGAGAGAAGACAATGTACAACCACAAAACACAGCGCGCCATCGACCGCTACACCTTGGACGTTTGCCTCGAATGTTTCGCGGCCTCTGAGGAAGGCAACGGTGCCAGCACCATAGGCATTGAGTATGGCTTGACCACGGGCCAAGCTGACGCCGCGATCAACGCTGGTCGCGAGATCGTCGCCGACGGTTCCTACCTCAACTGTGACTGCATTGATTGTTGATCCCTGCCCGGCAATGCCGGGCAGTATTGAGCAATCATGCTCTAATTGGAGGCTTTACCATGTCCACTATTCACGCAGAAATCACCGCCAAAATCGTCGCCAAAATCGAAAGCAACCCCGGCTCTTGGTCGCGTCCTTGGCAGTTCTTGGTCGAGGCCGGAACGCAGCGCAACGTTGCCGGGCGTCCTTATAGCGGCATCAACGTGCTCATCCTTGCAATGGAAGGGCGCAGCTCGCCGGTGTGGGGCACATTCAAGGCTTGGCAAGGTGTCGGCGCTTGTGTCCGTAAGGGTGAAAGGGGAACGCGCGTCACAATATTCAAGCCTACAATTCGCAAAGACGCCACGACCGGCGAGGAAAAGGAAAGCGTCTTTCTCACAACGTTTTGCGTCTTCAACGCCGAACAGGTCGACGGCTATGTCGAGGCCGAGCCTGTCGCTGCACCGACGCCGGCCGAACGCAACGCTCGCTGCGATGCCTTGATTGCAGCGACGGGCGCGAAGGTGTCGCATGGCGGGAACAAAGCTTGCTATATTCCTTCAATCGATGCTGTGCAAATGCCGCCAGCCGAAGCGTTTAAGTCGGTCGAGACATACTATTCGACCATGTTCCACGAGTTGACGCACTGGACCGGCGCTAAGAACCGCCTCGACCGTAACCAATCCGGGCGTTTTGGCTCTAAGAATTACGCCGAGGAGGAGATCGTCGCCGAATTAGGCGCGGCGTTCTTGTCATGCTCAACCGGCATAGTTGAGGAGCCGACGCGAGATAACGCGGCCTATATGGCGAGTTGGCTCGCCAGCATGAAGGCTGATCCGACCTATGTGTTTAAGGCGGCTGCGGCGGCGAGCAAGGCGGCGGCGTTCATTCTTGATTGCGAGGCAAACGAAGAGGAGGCGAAAGCAGCGTGACCAGCATCAAGCAACAGGCGCGGCGGGCAGTCCGCCGCGCAGCAGAGGCGCGTCGGCGCGGGGAGATGACGGCCCGCCTGTACCGCCATGTACAATCGGCGTGCGACAGGTTCGCCGACAGTCGTCGACCATCAAACATGAAGAGGAAGAGAACATGAGTATCGATAACCGGAAGATTGTCGGCACGGCCGTCCTTTGGACCGCCGTGATTCCGCTGCTATACGCCGCCGTCGGACTGCAAGTAGTCGCGGCGTTTATCAATGAGGTATGCGGTGACGCAGTGACCGCTATCGAATTCTGGGTAGAAGGAGAATAACCCATGAGAAAGATATCAGACGAAGACCTGTCGGCCGCATGGCTGGCAGGCGAGACGATGGGCGAGATGGCCGAACGATTTGGCCGGACGAGAAGCAGCATCGCCGGTGCGATCAGCCGGGCAAGGGCGCGGGGCGTTAGTCTTCCCGCGCGGGCCGAGCTTGGCGTTCCTAGGTCGTCGCCTAAGCCTCGACGCAACAAGGACGGCGGGGCCAAACGGCTATGGCTCCGGCGATTGACCAGCAGCCCGGTCAGACGGCGCGGCGAGTTGTTTGAGCCGGAGATGATGGTGGACTTGCTCGACCTTGAGCCTAACCATTGTCGCTGGCCGATTGGCGATCCCGCCGTCAAGATGATGTTCTGCGGGCTCGACAAGTCGCAGGGCTCATCGTATTGCCCCATGCACCGGGCACAGGGGACGAAACCGAGAAGAGGTGTAAGCCTACCTTAAGGGCATCTTAAGGGCCATAAAACGCTCTTAAGATCAGATGACAGGCAGGGGGGGGGGCTTTGGCCCCCCCGCCCTTTTATTTAGCCTTAATTGATAATGAGTTGCAATATCAGGTTCACGTTTTGTTCCAGACCCCTAGGCGAGCGTCACTGACGGGCTGGGGTAGCGTTGCGCTACCCCTACACCCGACAGCCTGTTTTAATCGTCTGAGGGGCCATCTGAGTGCCTCGTAGGGCCTTCTGCCCATGGCACCTCGACAAGGCCTGCCGCACCGCCCGCCTCGCTCATCATCCGACCGGCTGCGGCCTTGGCGCTACGGTAAGTCATCCGCACCTTGTCCCCGGTCATCGTCTGGAAGGGGCCATCGTACCCCATGCTTACGAGAGCCCGAGCTGCGGCGTGTTCCGGGTCCGACACTGCCCGGCCATTGAGCCGGACGCCGTCAAGGTAAAAGTCATACTTGCCTCTCGCCGTCTCGCTGGGCTTAATCTGTACCGTCTGCATTGTCCGCCTCCGGGTTAGCTGTCAATTCAAGGGCCTTGCCGCCCTGTCCGATGCCATACTGCGCTTGCCAATCGTCGCCTGACACCTGAGCCGGGATCTCGACAACATACCTATGTTCAGTAATCTGCTCTATTTCCTTAGGCATGACCGACGCAATCAACTTGAGGTAATCCGCTGGCTTCTCCCTTGCTATCGTCTCGACCGCCTCCGGGCCATGCACCGCCCATGACTTCCGGAAGTCGCTGATCATCCGCCGATTAAGCTCGTCCCGCTGGTCGCGGCTACTCTTTTCATCCGCAGCCTCTGGCTGCGCCCATGCTTCCGCGAGGGGCTTCTCATGCCAGTTGCCATCGGGTCCGACATATAATGCCTTACCGTCAAGGGCCGCGACCAGTACGCTAACAAGGTCGAACAATGCCTTGTCGTCCTCTTTCCTCGCCTTAACCCGCAGCTTTCGGAAGCGTTCGATCTCGCGCTTGCGGTGCCTTGCATATTGTACGTCGTAGGCCGACCGCTGATCATATGGCACATTGCGGCCTTGCCGCGCCTGCATCTTCGTTGGCTGGACGACGACGGGTGGCTTAATCGGCTGGCTGTCAGACGACATGGCGAACGCCGTTGTCTTTCACCTCAAAGGTGGTGCCAATCGGGCCAGCCCTTAGTCCGCTGTCAATTATCGACTGCATCTCTTTCACAGTGTAAAATTTCCCGCTTTTCCAATCTTCATCATTCAGCCCTAGCACAAGTCCGGCAAGCCGGCGCGATGCGTTGGCAAACGAGCGCGGCTCCGAACTAGTTGGCCGTCGCCCCTCGCTGGTCTTCGCAATAATCCAAGGCTCCTCTGCGACTATTCTACCATCCGACGTGTCGATTGCATAGCCTGTCAAATATATGCCATCGCCTGTCTCAGGCTTATCTAGTGCAGTCTTCCGGCTAAACCTTACAACATAAGTCATCCCAGTGCCTCCTTTAATCTGCGGGTAGCAGCTTCATGCATTGCATCACGGAGTTTAGCATATGGCGTAATCATGGCGAGCTTGTCAGTCTCTCGCGACTTGACGGCCATCGTCTTGAGGTCTTGCTCTGTCGGCGGCTCGTCGTGCGTGGCGGCGTAGTGTATCAACGCCGGTACATATCTGTGTTTGATAGCCCGGTCGCTGATCGACCTGTCCCACCTTGATAGCTTGACAAGCACCTCGCGCTCATCGTCTAGCTCTGTGATAGTTTGATAGGCCCCGGCCAGCGGCGAGATATGCTTCGCCGTCTGCTTCGCAGCCCGCTGCGTCTTAATCGCGGCGAACAAGTCGCGCAGCGAGGGAAAGCTACTCCTCGACCGCTTCAACCGATTGCAGGCCCGCTCCAGATCGTCCAAATCCATGTCGGTGCAGTCCGCCTCCAGCTCCTGAGCCAGAAGGTCGAGGTCCGGGTGCCTGCCTTGAAACAGCCGGTCGAGGGGCTGCAATAGCATCGCCTTTATTTCACTAGCGGCGGCCATGTCAATCTTCCCATCTGCGCTGGTTGATGTATGTAGACAGGTGGCATGCGGGATAGTCCGGTTTCCTTTTCCGCTCCTCCAGCAACCAGTCAACATAATCCATAACGCCGCGCAGGCACAGGCTTTGCTCTGCCTTTGACAGGCGGCTGTATGCCTTGAACGCAGCAAACTTGCTGCAATTCATCGCCTTGATTGGCCGATATTCGGACCATAGCATATCGAACTCCGGAGTATATACCCCACTTGTTGGCATCGTTAGTGCCTCCATTTCCGCTAACAGGCTATTCATCGGGAGTTGCCGTCCGGCGGCGGCGGTTAATTTTGGCAATGCAATAGTCAATCGCCTTGATAGTTTTGACAGCCTCCTGCCATCGCTCGTCCTTGACCTTGATGGTCAAGTCACCACAGGTCGTTTCAATGACCCGCTCACGCTCGGCAATAAGCTCTGGTAATTCCATGCCGGCATATTCATTAGCAACCGCGTTAGTGTCCATCATCTGCTTCTCCAGTAGGCGGGAATGCCTGACCTTTAATTAGTGAATCCATTCTAGATTTCAAATCACGAAATGTTACAGCCTGATGTAAAAGGTCAATAAAGAGGGCGAGCGGGATAACGGCCAGCTTCTCGTGCCTGTCTGCTTGGATCACCAGACCGTCGTTTCCCTCCAGCCAGCCATATATCTGCTTGAACCCGTCCGCCCTCGCCTTGACCTCTAGCCGCAAGTCGGCGGCGATTACATCGCCCTTGTAGGATCCCCCGGCGGCCCCGGACAAGGGGACACGCTCAGCCGGGATATTCCCAGCGCGGAAAGCGTTAACAACCTCACGCTCCACCCTGTTGCCCTTGTCGCGTTGAGACTTACCCATCCCTTTCATACCTCCCTAGCTTCCAATTGTATTTCATGCCCGGCGGCCTGCTTCGCATTGGCGTCTTCGTCCGCTTGGCCCCGGTCGCCTTGTCTCGCTGCCGGTCTGCCTTGCGGATGCCCCGGATGTCGTCGCCCGTCTTGAGCTTGTGACAGCGGACGCAAAGCACCTGACAATTCTCCAGTGTGCTTTCACCGCCAAGCTCGACCGGCAGTGCGTGATCGTAATCGGCGCGGCCCTCGATGGGCATCCGGCACATAGCGCAGACGCCCATCGACTTCTCATAAGCCTGCCGTTTGACAGACCGGCTAAACTCAGATGCCCTAGCCAATTTTAGCTGCTACATAGGCGCAGTAATTATCACCAATCCTGCGCTGGGTCAGCGTTACCCGGCCAAGCTCGTACAGTTTCCACATACGCTCGGCCAAGGAATCAAGCACCTTATCCTTCTGCCTGTCTCGCATCAACAGACCAGTGTGGTAAATCGCCTCCTTGGCATCTGAGGCCATCCAGTCATCAACCTCGCTGCACTTTGACAGACCGATCATTTCCGGTTTTGTTGCTTTAGGTTTCTTCATCTTGCCACCTTTATTGGTTTACCCATGTGGGCTGCTTCCGCAAGTATCCATTCGATGAAGTCGCTGCACCTCTCACCTGACAGTGCAGAGGTATGCGGCGTGATTGCCAGAACCTCATCGCTGTTAAGGGCTGGGACCACATCGAACTCGGCCCCGAACGCCTTGAGGAGTATAACCTTCCATTGGTCAACCGACATCAGTTGACCGGTTCGCGGGTGAGGGATCGTGTTCGCCCACTCGCGTATGATTCCATGCAGCATCTCGTTCTGTTCACTGGACCGCTTTGGCGCGGCCAGCGTAACAGTGTAGCCAATAGGCACCCGCGACACGGCGGCAATCGCTTGCTGCCGCGTCTCAGGGCCTCGTATGGTGAACCGTTCCGACATCAGGATGCCATCTCCATATGCTCTGCCGCGTGGCATTTCGGGCATAGCCACATCACATCAAGCGGCTTACTGTAATCGTGGTGATGCCCATGGATTATACCCGCTTCGCCGCACTTTTGGCAGCAATCGGGCTTTTTTAGCTTGCCGAGATAGACAGCATTACGGAGCGCCGCACGGGCCTTGTGCTTTTGCGGGCTCTTGCGACGATAGTTCTCCATCTGTTCAACCCTGTGCGGTGCCATAATTCTCTTCCTATCATACTCGCGATAGTAATCGACCTTGGCGGCGCGGTAATTTCTTCTGTCCGCGTTGGCGCAGGCTTTGCACTGGTTATAATGCCCGTCTTTCGCACCTCGGCGGCGATGAAATTCAGCAAGAGGAAGCTCCTCACTGCATTTGTAGCACACCTTGAGTGATGGAGTTGTCATCTAAGCTCTCCTCGCACATCAGAAAGGGAGCGCAGAGTCATCGTCAAGCTCTGCCACCGCTGGCGCAGGGGCTGGCGCTGCCGGTCGATGGGCAGGCGTGACGGCGCCGGATCCAACGTGGACGATCAGATCGTCGATGGCCGACACCACTATCTCTGTCACATATTTCTTCTCCCCGTCCTTCTCGTAGCTCCGGGTGCGAAGCTTTCCTGACAGCGTCACAGGGTCACCTTTGACAGCATTTTTAACTGCGCTTATAGAGCCGCTGTCAAACGCCACGACCGTGTGCCAATCGTCGAACGTTTTGTCCTTGAACGCGGACGAGGTCTTGACGCGGATGTTCGCCATCTCGCCGCTGCTCGTCTGCCGGATGTTCACGGCGTCGATCACGCCACTCAAAAAAACCTTGTTCATCTTCAATCCTTCCGTTTTTTGTTGAGATCATTGAGATCGCTTTGCAGTTCAGCCAAAAACTCGCGGGCGTTGTCCACAAGCTCTTGGAAGTCCTCACCTGACGGCCTGATCGTCACCTTGACGATGTCGAGACCGCTGGGTAAGTCGGGGCAAAAAGACATGAGGTTGCAAGTGTCCATGTCCATGACCCATAGCTGCGCGGTGCATTGCGCGGCATATTTTCTGACAAGAAGGTCAGGGTTTCTGACGTATTCAAGATGGGTATGGGGCAGCGGGCATTTGAACTCCCACAGGCAATTGTTTCGCTCGTCAACCCCATCGCATGACGCCCCCAGCCAATCGGCCTGATCGGTGTCCAGCAGTATGTCACGCTTGGCGAGGCCGACCTCTTTGATCGTCGCGTCGAACTCCAGTTCAGCCATTGCGCGGGCTTGGGGTTCAAGCTCTGTGCCTCGCATCATGGCATCGTTGACGAACGTAGGAACCGGGCGACCGGTAAGGCGCTCACAGACAAGCTTCGCCTTGAGCGCGGCGCGAGATGCGCCCCACCCGCTCTTGGTCTTGGCAAAGGCATCCTTGACGACAGATGCCGTCAAGAGCCCAGCGCGAGCAGCCAGCCACTCGTCACTGCCCTGTTCAACGTCAAAATATTCAGTCGCCATCTTTTGAACCCCTGATCTTTGCCTTGAGGCGCTCGACAATCTTGTCGTAATCAGCGACCTTGATGTCGTTGAGGAGCGTGACTTGCGCGGCCTTACAGACAGTTTCGCGATCTACCCCGGCCTCTTTGTAGAGTACGACAAGGTCGTCAAGCTGCTGCTGTGTAATCTTGGGGCTCTTGCTCCGCTGCATTGCGGCCTCGCCATCGTCGTCAACCGGCGGCAGCATGAACACCTCTTGCAGCAGATACCGCTGAGCATAGGTGCTGGCTGACCCCATCGCCTGCGGGTCCAGCCTGTCGCCCATCGGGAGGAGCTTGGTGTAGTGGGACTTTTCCCCTGTCTCGACATGGACGAGCGTAAGCGTGGCTCCGACGCACCTGACGTCGGGGACATATTCTGTGGACAGCGACATCAGGACGCCGTGCTCGTTAAGGGCTGGCAATACGCGGCGGACAACAGCGCCCAGCGTGGCGTACTCGTTGCCGTAATGAGAGTTCGACGCATCGCGCTTGACACCGCCGCCGACTTCCTTCTGTACCTCAAAAAGTGCTTTGTTCAGTTCAGACATCAGAACCTCCTTCGTTGTTGATGAGCCATATCTAATGGCTCTTGTGGAATTGTCCAATCACGAATTGTTACAGTGTGAAATAAAAGTGAGGGGGGGAACGCGAGGCCGGAGGAAACCTGTTGCTCAACCCCCCTCTATACGACAGGGCCGGAGAGTAGAGCGCCCTAGTCGTATTTCCACTGGTCGACAGGCGACCAGCTTTCGTTCCTAAATATGAACACTCCGGGATCAATTTGCAAGCACAACTCGGGTGGCATCAGTTTGCCGGCGCGGAAAGTCAGGACAGCGAAGCCGGGTATCCAGTTGCGCGGATTGTCCTCAGCATAGGCAAACGCCGGGTGATACGGATCTGACAGGCAGCCGGTATCGACGCCGTAGCGGGTTCCTCTGTAGTCCGTCCACGGTATCACCTTGGGGCTGTGTAGATGGTTCGTGATGATATTGACGCCGGTTTTCAAGACATTGTTGTAGACAGCGTGGACGCCACCGGCAATGCGGTGCTTGATGAACGTGTCGCCGTTGACAGCAACCGTGAAGCACGAGGTCCATTCCCTGTCAAAGTGATCATGCAGGGCTGTCCCGGCCACCTTCTCAAGCTGGGGAAGCGTCGCAGCTATCTTGGCTTCAAATCGGGCGTCGTGGTTACCCAGCGTCCAATATAGCGCAGCATTGCCCGCACTATCCTGTATCTCGCCCAGCCGCTTCTGGCAGACGAGCAGTTCTTCAGCAACTGACGGCTGGTCCGACCAGTTGATCGGGGGCCAGCGAGATATTGCGGCTCCATCGAAGGCATCTCCATTGTAGACGACGATATCGGGCTTGATCCTTTCTGCCACCTGACAGAAGGCCATGTGAGCGCCTGCCGGAGGCCCCGGCCAATAGTGGCCGTCACCGCCGACAAGGATCGTCCCATCCGGAAGATCGACATTAATGCGGCCTGACCCGTTCGCCTCGCGTGAGTATCGGGCATTTGGTGAGATAATCTCGTTGTCATCCCGATCCTCCAGCCTGCGCCTGCGGCGCTTGATTGACCGCTCGTTCATGCCATACTTCTTCGCCATCGCGGCGGGGCCTATCGTGCGATACTCCTCAATGAAGTCCGCCTCAGGCAGCTTTGGTAATGTCATGGGAGCTCCAATCCACACTGTGATCTCGCGAGGCTTCTCAGCTTGTCGTAGAGGGCTTCTGGCATTGGCGTGCCAATGCCGGTGACGATGGAAAACGTGTCGGACACGAGATAAGCCTCAAATTCATACTCTGACGCACATCCGTTGCCACGGCTCTCGACCTGTAGATGGTGCGTTATTTCGTGGATGAACACCTCCGGCTCCTCGTTGAGGCTATAACCGTGCTTCAGATACATGACGCCGGCAGAATAGACGGCGCGGTAGCTCCCGCCATCTCCCATCATCTCGTTGAGGCGCTTTTGGGTGACAAACTTCCATTGCGGCCACTGCTCCATCTGCTTGTAGCCTGTTATCTCCATCGCGAAGCGGGCTAGTGCAGCCGCCCTATGCTCGACGGGGACATTATAGAAGCCCAGCTTTGCCAACATGGTCGCATAGCCGGGATATGGCGCGGTGACGACAGCGGCGTTGCAAGTAGACGACATGATGGTCAAGGCGCTAAAGAGAGCCACTGACGACAATACGCCTATTGCAAGCAACGTAGCTTGAACAAGGAAGGTATGCTTGATTCTAGACATGAAAACCTCCGTTTCCGATACCCATTACATAAGGGGCGGAAGAGAAGGTGTCAAGCGGATATCCGCTTGAGTATCCCCATGATGGCTTGGGGGCTGCTAGAGCGACGGGCTATCATGCAACCATCCCGAATCAGGAACACAATGACCTTGGGGCCACCCTCGGCTATGACAAAGACGATGGTGTCGGGGGTTTCTTCCTCGACCTTGCCAAACTGCGCTTTTAGTTCAGCCAAGAAGGCCGTAACGTCGCCACCTTCAAGCGAGATGCCTTTGACAGACAAGCCCTGCGCGTTGAGGACGGCAATGTCCTTCTGTATGTCTCCGGGACTGTAGCAACTCTCAACATGGGTTGTGCTGTTGGCGGGTACGGCGGCAATAAAAATTACCGCTATGATGGCTGCGAGGGCTGCGAGAGCTTTCATTTAACGTGTGCCTTTTTCAAGAGCGCGAAGGCGCTCGTCCAGCTTCTCTAACAGGGTGTTTACTTTGGCGTTAATAGCGGACTGTAGTTGGAGATCGCGGGAAGCTTCCTCTTGGGTATATCTCCCGCCGTCGCGAGAGAAGACCTCAAGATTTCCCACGCGAGCCTTTATCTCACCAAGGTCTTCTGCCGCAGCCAACCGGCTTGAAACAAGCTCAACCTTGAGCGCGTCAATGCTGTTAGCCAGCTTGTCAATCGTGTCGTTCATGCCGCTATAAACCGCCCAGCCGACAGCAAGCGCGCTGGACAGGACAATCGGGGCCATGATGGTGGCAACAAGCGCGCTGATCCGTATCCAGACGGACCTTGATACCCTATCTATGTTACCACCGTCGCCAAAGGTCATTTCTTGTTAGGGGTCCAATAGGTGATTAGGTAAGACACCAGCGCCACGCCAGCCGTCCCGATGTAAGGTCCAAGCGCGGCATCGATGTCACAAGCCTGTGTGACCACCACGGCGGCGGTTCCGGCCGCGCCAGACAGGCCAGCGGCGACCGCCTTGAAGGCGCGGGGGCCAAGGTATCTTGCGGCGGCAAATCCAAGTGTAGCAATCATTTTCATCTCCTAAAGATAGCACGAAGGATGGCAAAAATCCAATGCTCGCGCGGCGGCGTAACAGGTTTTACCGGATCTTTTATGGCCTCGACAACCGGGGGCTCTTTGTGCAGCGGGTCATAACCGGCGTTAAACAAGGCGCGCTCGAACTGTAGTGACAGGCGAGCGATCTCTTGCGCCCGGTCAACTCCATTGACGACGCGGCGAGCGTTGGCGTACTCACGAAGGTCTTCGCTGTCAGGCTCGTCCTTGTTGTCAATATAGTCTGACAGCTTCTTCCCGGTGAACCAGCCCTCTGTCATCCCACGGTGGGCAATCTCCCACGCGATATCCGGGGCAAGGGCAAGGTCTGGGTTGCCAACAAGGTCGCGACCGATCTTGGCTCCCGCCTTCTTGTAGTTGCTGCGCCCGGTAATCTGGACATACCCCCGACCATGAAACCTCGCCCCATCTCCGGGCGAGTTGTTCCCCAGCGACTTGCCAACTCTAGTTCCGGGTCCGTAACGTTTATTAAAGTAGGCCGCGCCGCCATACTCATTGATTGGCTGCATCCGCTGACCTGTCTCCCACCAGAATGTGCCGATCATATTGGCGGCGAAACCCAAATCAATCCGGCTCTCTTCCATCCGGTCGAGGATGAACTCCATCCCCGCCACGTTTTCAGTGGTGAGGTTGAGGTGTGGGCGCAGGGCGTCGTAGAAAGCTTTACGGTTCACTGGAAGGTCCAAGTTGCGTAAACTATTGTACGGCAGTCTGCATCCGTGTGAGATGCTGAACCAGCCGTAGTCTTGTGTCCGACCGCGCCGCCCTGCCCCTGCACGTCATCGACAAGGTTTGTTATATCAATATTGCCATCCCCTCGTTTAGAAGAAGCGGTGACAACGCCGAATCCGTTTGCCGGCACATCCATGGTCACGCTTGCGCCGGTGCCATTATTCTGTCCCGTTGCAGTTGCCGTGGCAGAACTAAGACCAACCGCCCGATAAACTGCAATCGTCCAATCGTCCATCGTGCCACCAAACCCGGTCAGTGTAAGCGCAACCGTTTTACTCCCCGCTGACGAAACGGCTGCGATCCCGATCCACGAGAAATTGCTTGAAAAGCTGGGGCCGGTTGTCGAAAATGTTTCCTCCACAGCTTGCGTCAATGAGACACCATCGACCGTCCCACTGACCGTAAAGGTGTCATCAGCCGTATCGTTGCCGTCGGCTCCGGATAATGCCACAATGACGTGTTTCACAAGACCACGCGCGGCATCGCCTATGTCCATAGATGCTGAGTATGAGTCTGAATTGGTGTTGGACGCAGAACTGACAAATGTAATGGACGGGTCTTCAGCTTTTCCGCCCACACCAAACCCGGTGAGATTATTGACCCGCAACATCAGAGTTTGCTCTTCACAAACGCCTTAAACTGCGCAAGCGTCAGATCGGGTTGGCTATTCAGCGCCCGGACCTGATTAGCAACGTCAAACAATGTCAAGCCTAGCGCCTTGATGATACCCCGGTTGTCTCTGATCTGATTAACGATGTCGTCGAGTTCCGCGTCGATCTCTGATGGCGTCTTGGCGGTGGCGTCGTCCCAGCCCTGTGTTACCTGATCCGCGTCGATTGCTTCGGTCGGCTGCGGCGCGTAGTGCGTAGTAGGATCATACGCCGGACGCGGACCACGCTCAATAATTGGCAACCAGTATGGCTTGCTCTTGGCGATAGCGTCTGCCTTCGGTAGTAACGTCGCCGGATCTTTCTGCCGACGGTCAAGGATGGTCATACCGTCAGCGCTGATTTTTGCGTGGAGAGATAATGCCATTGGTTAAGCCACCATTGGTGTGTCAATTGTGTAGTAGATATAGACGCCGCGCAGTTGGGCGTCCTCGGTTGCCGTGTCGTTTGCTTGCGACACGTCGCGATAGATGCGAAACTGCGTCAACTCACCCGCCGCAGGCGAACCGGCAACCGTCACTGCGCCACTTTCTGCGGTGATAAGCACATCGCCAGCGTTGCTTTGATTGGCATCGTCAACCACAACGCCGGTCCCATAGGCAACGTCACTGTCGTCGCCGTCAGCAACCGCTACCGCCTGTAGGCCCCACGAAACGCCGTCCGTGTCAGCGGCGGTTGAGCTCCAAACCACCTTGAATGTCAGTGTGCCTTCGTCCCAGTTTTCCGGCATGGCGATTTCAAAACAGGCGTATTCGTCCGACGACGCATCAAAATCGAGGGTCGCGTAATTGTGAGCGTTAGTCGTTTCTTCGATAGACCCGCTTGCCGCGCCGCTTGTGACCGCCGCAGTCATCGCACCAGCCGGGATGTAAATGATTTGTTTGCCGGCAATCAGGCTATGATCCGTGCCGGCATCGTCGGTAAACTTCAGAAGATTAGGGGTTGCGGTATCAACCCAGATTTGGCCCTTGCCCTCAACATCGTCCTCGGCGTCGGCCTGCTCTGTCAGGAAGATGACGCCGCCGTTGTTGATGTCAAACCCGCCAGCGTCCAAGGCACCGCCGAGAGTTGGCGTGGTGTCCTCGACTATGTCTGACAGATAGACGGTAGGTGTAGCTAAGCCAGACAGAGGGTTTACGAGAAGGAACGACCCGGAGCCAACCGACGCATCATACACAACGATAACCGGCATACCGGCAGTGATGTCGCCAGCGGCGAGCGCCGTCGCGGAGCCATCGCCCTTGACGATTGCCTTTGCGCCTACCGAGTCAACGTTTAAGGTGGCAGCCCCCGTGTTTGTGCCGCCCGCAATAAAAACTAGGTGTAGGCCGTCCGCGTAGGCTGTGATGGTCTGGGCTGTGGTAAGAGCAATCGTGTCGGTGCCAGTGCTGACAGCGGCGCCACCGACATCATCGGCATACTGGGCAAAGTCAGCCATCAAGCTGCGGATGGCGTTGTTCAGCCCGGCAAAGGCGCAGTTCTCAGCTACATCGACGCCGTCGATGCCGGTATTGGAGGATGGAGTTGTGCTGTAATCTTGTGCGCTCATGGTGTAGTCATACCCCATTTCCCTTTGTTTAGCAATCGCATAGCTAGCCCGATCACATAGCTCGGCGGCTCAAGTATCAACCGCGAAACCTTACCGGCGACCGACCTGTGTCCGGCGCTCTCATAAGCCCAAGCCTTGATAATCGGCCAGAACGCCAACTCAAGAACGCGGGAAACGCGGTCGCCCCTCTCCATACGGGTGACTACCGGCTTTGCCCAGAGCTGGTAGCCCGCCATTGCGATGCCACTAAATGTAGTCTCATCAAATGACCGCTTGAGCGCAGCTTTGCCGTCACGCGCCCATATTTCGCGTGGCAACCAGCCCTTGTTCTTGTAGTGTGTGCAGAGGACTTTTTTGCTTCCTCCGCCAGATCCAGCGCCGGACTTACCGTCAATGTTGGTGTATTCCCTGCCGCCGATCACGGTTGTTGAGTGTTGCCGGCCCTTGCTGTCAGTGTACGACCGGCCAGTTACCCGGCCCTTGCTGTCATAGGCTGTCTGTGAGTTCGTAGCGCTACCGGGGCGGCCAGAACCCTGATTGTTGCTATATGTCGCGTTTCTTTTTGACATTTTCCCGCCGCTACCAGCGAGGCCCGCCACTCCATTCGCCATATTGATAATCTCTCCAGCCGCCTGTGGGTCTGTTCTGGCGACTTGACTCAAGAGGTTCATTGCTTGAGCCGGTTGGCTGACGGCGGCCGCCGCCAGTGCTGTGGCGTCCTGCGGCCGCATTGCCTCAAGCTGGGCAAGATCGTCTGGCGTCATTGTGCCAGAGGAGAGGTCTTCGGCGTCAAGCTCCGCCATTTTCTGGCTATAGGAGGACGAAACCGGCTTACCTGTCTGGTATCCCACGTTTGACACCTTGTCGTAGCCGGCTAGGCGGGTGCCTGCCGGGGTTTCCTGTGTCTTGCTGCGAGCGTTGTTCGCGTAAGCGTTTGACAGGCGTCCACTAGCATATTGCGCGTCAGTGACCGGGCCAATCCCCATAGCTTCGTTGGCCTTCTGACGAGCATCGGCAAACGCCTTAGCCTCCTGTGCGGCTTGAAGCCCGGTGTCGCCTATTGACGACGATTTGCTTGTTGTCGCCCTATTGTATCCAATCATGTCGCCGCCGAACGTCCCAGTTCTCACCCCCGATGGGGCTGCGTCCGCAGCAAGAGCGGGGCGGGCGCGGGGCGTTGGAATTGGGGCAGACCCAAATGCCGGGCGGGAAGGGGGCGTTGGGACACTTGCGGCTTGGCGCAGCCCGCCAGACTGGGTGCTTGCGCCCATCTTTGTGCCCGCGAACTGTTGCTGGCTGGAACCGGCGCTCAGTTGATTTGACAGCCTCGCGGTAGCGTCTGCCACCTGTGCGGCGGTTGCGCTCGACTGCGCGGGGGAGACAAAAGACGGGGTATATCTCGCCGGGTCATATGGGATGCTCCTAGCCGGAGTTCCTTGTTGTACCGGGTTAACAGTCGTGACATCCCCAGCAATCGGAGCGTCTCTAAAGTCATCGACGCTAGCTAGCTCCGGATTGGTTGGAGGGGCCGCCATGTCAGCCGCCGGGCCAATGACGGCGTCGGGCTCCCTCAGGGGTTTTAGGTCTTGATCATAGTATTGTTGGGCCGGCTGTTCCGGCTTGCCGGTCCAATAGTCCGCCGGACCAATAGTCGGGGGCATCTCGGTCGGGTTCACGTCTGGCGGCGAGGGCTGTCCGGGCGTAAAGCCCAATTCCGGGGTCTGCGACACCCTGACAGGGTTCGCCCTTGGCGTCGGGACGGGGGTCGAATATTCCGGGTAGCCCGGAACGACACCCTCCGGGCTGATTTCAGCCGGGATAGCCCACGGAGAATTTTCCGTAGATATCTGCCTGACGGCTTCCGTGACCCGTGCTGGGTCAACAGGCGAAGGGGTCGCACGGGTTGGCATCGCTGGGGCTGTGGTGGGCATAGCGTCCACACCGACAGGGTCAACCGCAACGCCTTGCGGCGGGGCTGCGGGGGCTGTCCCCGGCAGCGGGTTTTTGAAGCCTGCGGATGGGTCTATTACGCGGAGCGCGTCTTGCGCCTGTTGAGAGACTTTCGCCCTAGCGGCGGCGGCGTATTCTGGAGTGATTGCCCCCATTGCGCGGAGCTCGTTAAGGCGGTTGAGCTTGCGCTCAAGATCCGCCCTAATCCTTTCGCGCTCTCCAGTGAACGAAGCCTGCATCTGTTCTGGCGTGGCAAGCTCTCTGGTAGGGGCGGCCGGGGCAGGCCCTCTGGTGGAGACGGCCGGGGCAGGCGCGGGATTGACGGTGGTATCGGCAACTGACCGCGTTTGCGCTACGGCCTGAGATGGCGCTTTCACGGCTTGTTCAATGCGAGCGACCTCCTCCGGTGGCATACCGAGGGCCGCGCCCATGTTGGTTGGGTTCAGACCCGCTTGCACAGTCCGCGTGACCATCTCTGTCCTGAGACTTGCCGGATCGACCTGTAGGTCCGCCGGGGTCAGCCCCAACATATTCGCGCCATATACAGCGTCAGCCGTTTTCTTGTCAGCCAGCCCCGTCGCCGTCAGCCCCGTCTTGGTCTGAAAGTCCTTGAGAGCTGCGCGGGTTTGCGGGCCAAGTTTACCATCAACCTCTATGTCGTAGCCTATGTCAGCGAGGGATTGCTGGAGCGACGCGGTTTTAGCCTGTGATGCCGTCATTGTCGGCCCGGCGCTTATGCCTGTAACGGCTACCGGCTTCGCGCCCTTTAGTCCGGCATACCGGCTAAGGCCGGCAGCCTTCGCGCCATACCACTCGCTCCACCCCTTTTGAGCGGCATAGTTCAACGACCAATCAATCGCCTTAAAAACGTCTTCTGGTTTGCGCGGGTCAATGCCCGCCGCGAGCATGGCGTTACCCTGCCCCTTCGGGAAGCCCGTTCCCGGACCACCTATAAGGCTTTGGAAAGGCCCGTATGACGGCTCCCTGATACCATTCTTTCTGGCGTTGCTTCGCATGAAGCCGCCGGGGCCGCTTAACGCCGCGCTCCCACCTTCCGCCCGGTAAACCTTGACAGCGGTGTTTGGGTCAATGCCCCTAGCCTTGGCGCTCTCGCGGATGTAGTTTTCGATTTGACGCTTAGTTGCCACCTACTCGCCCCCTTGTGATTAGCAGTTCGAGCGGGTTGCCGAACTCTTGGTCAGGTGTCGGAGGTGTGCCGCCACGATTGACCATAGTGTCCGCCCCAGCTGCGCCAAAGGTCGCTGACAGGAATGGAATTGTGTTGCCTTGCTCGTTTGCAATAGCGCGACGGAGGCGGTCTGCGCCCTTCCTGACAGCCTTTTCGCCCATCTTGTCTGCCATCCAGCCGCCAGCCATAAGCGTTCCGCCAACTACCGGGTCATACATCAATGTTCCAGCACCAAACATTGCCGTCAGGCCGCCCTTAGGAGCAAACTTCGCGGCCAGTTTAACCATGTCACCGCGAAACTTGTCTGACGCCATAGTGGTCAGGAGGCTCCTTTCCTGTGGCGTCCAGCTAATGTTCTTGAGGTTGAGAAGGCGCTGCGCCTCACGCTTCATTGCATTAGGGAAGCCCGCTTGGCTAAAGTTGCTCGTCCCCTTCATGTCGGCTTGTGCTATGGCGTTTTCCAGAGCCTCCAGCTTGATAGCCTGAGTCCACGTTTTCTTTGCTTGCATAAGCTCATCTGAGTTGCGTCCGAGCTTATTAAGGAGGCCGGTGAACTCGTCGACCATCTCGCCCTTGTCTCTGACGAGCTGTGCGAACTGAGCCTTGTTCTGACTGGCCTTGCCAATATCCTGACCGAACGACGAGATCAGCGTATTGAAGTCTTTGAGCGAGGCTGTCTCACCCTTTTTAATGACATTCCCATTAGAGTCCAGAACGTCCCTTGACCTCTTAACTATGTCGTCCATCTTCCCGCGCCATGCGGTGCGAAGCGTGGCCTCAGACGCATCTTGAACGGCGTTTTGCCCTTTGCCGAGCCTTTTCCCTAGAGCCTCGGCAAAGTCCCCAGTGTCCCGCGCACTGAGAGTGATGCCGCCCAAGACAGCATCGTACTGATCTGACGAAAGAGCCTTCTTTGCCTTAGAAGTAATGGCTGGGGCCAGCTTTCCCATGCCAGCCGTAACCAAGTCGCCAACCTTGTTCCCAGCAACGCCACCCGCCGCGCCCATAACCCCTCCCTCCAGCCCCTTGACGAGTGTTTGCTCGTTGAAGCCACGGGCTTCTGGCTCCATAGAGCCAACGCCGTATGTCGTCCCGCTGGCTGCGCCAGCAGCCGCCGCGCCCTTCATCCCCTTCATGTAGCGGGCGGTGTTCCCAGCGACCTTAGCCGCGCCACGGACGCCAAGCTTTGCAGCACCAAGCGCACCCATACCCGGCATGAAAGCCCCGGCAAGAGTTCCGCCCGCGTTTGACCACGGGTCTAGCCCCTCGCCAACGTCCATACGGCGGCGCATTTCCTCCCCCATCTCAGGCGAGAATTGACCTACAATGTCGTCACCAAAGCCAAATGACGCCGTGTCGAGAGCGGCAAGACCAGCCGTCTTAGCACTGTCAGTCCACGACGAGCTGTCAGCAATCTCCTTGTCAAGCTGCTCAGGAGATAAGCCGTTAGCCTTGGCATATTCGGACTTGAATGTACTAAAATTGGCAATATCGCCCTGCTTCTGTTTTCGCAGTTTAGCATACTGCATAAACTTGTTGGTGAGATCGGCTCTACGATTGTTTTGCTCTGCCATCATCCACCGCCGTAAAGTATAGCGTCCATATCACCATCGACAGACCGAGGCCCCTGCGGAGCCCTTTGCTCCTGCGGTTGCTCTTCTTGACGCGCCCCCGACGCCTTGCCAACGCTGCGCCGCTCTCCGGTGAATGGGTTGACAATAATTTCATCCTTGGCCCCCCACGTTGTGAAATCATTTTCTGATATCTTGTTGTAAATATCCCACTTCCCGGATTTGTCGAGTTCACTTACAGCCTGCTCCCATTCAAACTCTTTCCTCGCGTACCAATCCGCTGTGACGGCACGACCGGCCTGAGCCTCTTGCTCTGCCGCGCGGTTAACCCAGTTGACAAACTCTCTTTCTCGCATTGACGCCGCCTTATAGCCCAAAGCCAGAGCCATATTTTGCGCTTTGGTTCGATTAAGGTTCAATGTGGCCGCCCGGAACAGGTCCATCTCGCGCTCAGAAATAGCGCCCTTTGTCTTTTGAATGAACTCAAGTATTTTCTCCATTGAGCCCGCTTCAAGCAGGGCCCTTGCCTGATCTTTGCCAAACTTCCTCTCTGCTTCCTCTACAGAGAGGACATTGAGCTTCTCGGAAAGAACAGACTTTATCAAATCAGACCCAATGACATTCCCGACCTCATTCATAAGGTCACCAAAGCCACCGCCGGTCTGGAATATAGAGCCAGTGCTATTCACGGCATTTACAAGCTGATCTGACAGGTTGTCGGCTGTCACGGCTGCCCGCGTGCGCTCTTGAAGATCTTTATATACGTCTGGTGCGCTTTTACTTAGTTCGTTAGCTGTTTTCTCTGGGTTACCCATCGAAATCGGGCGAAGCTCGTCATTTCCAAATTGATCCTTACCCAAGGTGAACCCCCCACTTTTAAGGGCGTTTGCCTTGTATAGATCGGGGAAGATCTTCCCAAACATTTCCGGGTTGTCCTTCGCCATCCTTACGATGCCGGGGGGCAGCCCAAACTCCTCCGCAAGCGCAGCCATACCCTCGCCTTGCTTGTTTGAGAGCTTCTTGGTGTACATACCTGAGCCCATACCGGCGAAGAAGCTGGACAAGAGTTCTCCGTTCGTCTGGGCTCCAGATCCAGCGGCGGCCATAGATCCGGCTACAAGGCCAGCACCCAGTTCGCTCTTGAAGCCAGTGCCTTGTGACGCCTTGATCTTGTCAAAGAAAGATTGCTTTGCGCTAACGGGCGCGGCCTGTTGGCCGTCCAGAGCCATCCCTCCGTTAGGAGCTACGGACGGCATATCGTTGGCGCGGCCAAAGCTCTGATCAATCTGATCTAGCTCCGCCGCCATCTCCCCGCCAAACGTCTTCGGGCGGGCTACCGCCCCCTGCTGCAACTTTTGATCCGCTGACGGGTCAAAGGTCTGCGGTCGCTGGACGGGCGGCACACCCTGAGGCGGCAGAGGCCCAAGGGCTTCCCCGGTGGCTCGCCCAAGCTCCCCCATGTTAGACCGTGCTGACAAGCCCCGCATAAAATCGTTAAGCGGGTTATAGGCCATAACCATCAGTACACTCCGGTGTTAGACGGTGCGAGGAAAAGATTGGGGAACATAGCCTGTGCGAGCATCTTGGAGTTCTCCGGGCTTGACAGGCCCTCCAAGCCAGTGACAGGCGCGGGTAGGTCGCCAACCCCGAGAAACATGGAGCTAATGTCAGCCGGGCTCATGCCCTGCATACTGGGGACGCCGCCCTGTTGCATCGCGGCCATCTCAGCCTCTTGGCGACGGCGCTTCTCTTCTTCACGCCGACGAGCAGCCTCTTCCTCTTCCGGGGTCATTGCCGGCTGGTAAGGTGCGGACGGTGAAGGCGTCTGCATAATCTGACCGAAGGTGCGCTGCATTACTTGTCGTCCTTCTCTTCTTCAAAGCCCTTGTTTGCGGCTTCGACAATCGCGCTCAAGTCCTTCCTTTGCCCGCCAATCTTTGAGGTGGGCGTGAAGGCGCTCGCGAGTGCACCCATACCGCTGCCCTGCCCAAAGCCCTGCATTAGCTGTTGCATGATAAGGCCGGGCGGTGCGCCGGTGAAGGTGAACTGCGGGAACGTCGGGGGAGCCGCACCGAGGCCGCCCTTGCCACCGCCAAGGCCGGGCCAGCGAGTAGCTTGGCCGGGTACGCCTACCTCGTAGGGCGCACCCGTGCCGACCGCTGGTGCAGCCGCACCACCCGTCTTCTTTTTACTGCCACCGCCACCGCTCATAGTTGGTTCCCTTCACGATCTTGCATCATGGAATTTACCACAGGCATCGCTACAGCGCCACCCGCAATGCCCGCTAGTGGTATTTCGCTTTTCATAAGCCGCTTGAACACCTCATCGCGAGGCATTCCGCTGATTTGCGAGGTAACGTCAATCCTGTCGCTCAACAGGTCAACTACAGTCTTCATCTCGCTCATCAGTCCGGTTGACTCACCGGACCCAAACCAGCCCAGTGACTGCGCCTCTGCCGGGCTAACACCGAGTATTTCAGCGGCGCGGGCATAGATGTCGTTGAACACCGGATACTCAACTTGTTGTTTTTTGCCCTTGCGGGTAGTTGATGCGAGGCTGTCATCAATCCATGTCGCCGGGTCTAGCCTTGACGGGTCAGCCCGATATGCATCTCTGAAGTCTTTCTTGATGAACTCCATAGGAATGCTTCCGGGTTCAATCTCGTTGAGGGCTTGGAACACGCCTCGAATTGCGTGGGTATCGACTGTCGCGCCAGTGTGGTTCCCATACACGTTTTGACCAAACGTAGCCGGTTTGGTGTTCCGGTCAAAACTGATGCCAGTACCGGGGTCAAATGCATCATTTGACAGACGCCTGTGGATACCCGTGGGGCCGACCATCATGGGGTATCCCTTGTCGTTCATCGCGGCCTTTCCAGCCTCATCAATGACCGGGGTGACTGGCTCGTCAAGCGGTAGCCCATACTTCTTCTTGAACATCACCATCGTGGCGTTGCGGATGTTCTGGGCCGTCTCCGTCCGGGGAGATGTCGCAGCATACGCCTGTGCGAACTCACGGACAAAATTGTCAGCCTCCTCATTTGACAGACCAAGCTCTTGAGCCTTCTTCCTGATCGGCCCGGTGTGGTAAAAATATTGGGCCGCAGTGCCCTTATGCGGCTCCATTTTTTGGGCAAGCAGTTGAGCTATTTCTTCCCGGCGATCCTCGAGTATTTTCGCTCGCTCACCCTTGGGGAGCTTCGTCCCTTCCGCCCGGCGAGGTAGTGGGATCGGCCTTTGCTCTGGCATATATTGGGGGTCAAGATATGCCTCCGGGGTGTTCTCAAAGTAGGGGTCACCGGAGGGTTGGACGCGGCCGCTTTTGCTAAGTTTCATTTGCTCTGCGCGGGCGTCCAATACATTCATTGCGTCCGGGCCGGGCATAGGCGGGCCTTGGTTGTGCCCCATTTGCTGCCAACCGGAACTGTCCAGACCGCTTCCAATCTTATCGCTTAGCCCGAGATCAACGGCGGTCCCAAACGTCTTCCCGCCTCGACGAGCGGCTTGTGCCGCCTTGACGGAGGACTTGACAGAGCCACCAGCCGCCACGCCGAGTGGGCCGGCGAGGTACATAGCGTCCCCAGCCACGCCACCAAGCTGGAGTAGGGCGTCCGCAACCTCGCCCATCTTTAGGTTTTCCCACATAGTATTGGTCTTCTCACCGCCTTGGGTGAGCATGGGGGTGCCAAACATTGCGTCGGCAACGCCAGATCCGGGCATGAAGGCTACGCCAGCGTCCCCAGCCATCTTAGCCCCAAACGTGGGACTGATCGGGACCGGCCTATTTTGTGCGGCTGAACGAGGGTATCGACTGCCGGGGTTAACGTCTGCCATCTATCACGGGCCTACACGCTGCATTGTGGCTCCAATCGCGTTGTAGTCCACCGCGTAGTAGCCCGTGTCCATCATGTGGACAGCGTCAGGCCGCGTCTTGATAACGTCCTGAGCCATCACGCCAGTGTATTCCGGGCCGCCCCAAACGTAGCGGAACTTGTAAAGCGGGATATCCGGCGTCAGGTTCCCGATTTGTTCTACATCGGTCTTGAGGCGGATGTCTGAAAACAGGGAGCCAAGCGGGCCAGCGAGGCCGGAGAGCATTTGCAGGAACGGGTTTGGCGTCGGCTGTGACACAGCGTTTGAGCCAGAGCCGCCGAGGCTCCCAGCGCCCCCGGCTATGGCGTTGAGCCACTCTACCGCAGCAAGAGGGGCTTGGCGGGTCTGGTCGTATATGCGGTTCTGGTCTTGTAGTGTGCGGGCGGCGAGGTCTTCGTACATTGACCCGACCTTCATCATGTTCTG
>Ga0208644_1001118_pt1 | contig 23041 bp, 45 predicted proteins | sample VirMetDEL_Nov_18_FD_184517 | JGI IMG/M metagenome (GOLD analysis project Ga0208644, IMG submission 184517) | Aqueous microbial communities from the Delaware River and Bay under freshwater to marine salinity gradient to study organic matter... | ecosystem: Environmental > Aquatic > Marine >...
TTTGTTTAGATCTCATAATCCTTTACCTCCGAATGGAACGCCACGTTCAATTAATTCTTTCATTTCTTTTGATTTGTAAACTTTATATAAGTACCAAATAAAACAAAGTGGAGTCATAATCCATAATCCATAAAATAACAATTTGTAAACTGTAAAGAATAAAGAACCAAGCATTTGATTTTGTAAATAAGCAATCATAAAATTACTTACAATAAACATCATAACCACAAAAATTAGATACATTAATCCATACGAAACAACCCTCAAATGTTTTAACTGGCTCACTTGTATTATCTCATTTTGATCGCTGTATGTATCACCATTAGGCAATTTATTTGTGTAATAGATTAATGAGATTAAAAGAAATATAAAAAAAGAAATTGAAAAGACATAAGTAAAAACAATTGATATAGTCAACTCTTCTCCAGAACCATTAATAAAAATAGTATCAACGTTTGAGTAATTATATGAACCGTCGTAACACCATTGCCTTACTTCATAATAACCAGAATTGTTAAATGTTATATTATATGCAAACATCCCTTGACCGAGTGGAGTTGTTTGAATGTTGTCAACAAGCACCGTACCCGTATCAACATAATTTATGGTTATGTTATAATAAGTAGTTGGTGAAGGAACTTGATTATTTAATGTGCAACTAAAATATAATGTTGTTGGTTCACTTAATTTATATCCTAACACCATTGGACTTACTATAACAGTTACAATCACAATTAAAGAAATAATTGCAGCAATTTGTGTTGATTGTAATTTCATGCCACATTACCTCCAAAGAGTATTAATCCTAAACAAATTAAAACAAATATTCCTAAAACATGATATCCTTCAATTTTATTTATGAACATGACCAAGCACCTCCATTTTGAACGCCACAATTATATTCAGTTCCATTAGGAGATGTTAATGTAATATTTGTTTGTGATGATCCTTGACCAACATACACCTTAGTTGCATTTAAATAAATGTTATTGTTTGCTGTATCACCTGCTTTTAATATTAAATGATTGTTAGAACCTGTTGTATAAATCCTTGATGTATTACTTGTTGAGTCAAAAGTTAAACCTAAACCTCGTGTTTCACTTAAAACATTATATAATTTATGAGGTATCCAAACAATACCATCTTTTAGTCTATTTTTATCTATGACGAATAAATATCGAGAAATGCCTAAAAATTCATTACCATTCTTTTCTTCACTAATTAAAGGAATAAAAGCATTAAACCCTGCAAAAGCATTTGCTAAATCAAATGTTCTAATATGTAGTTGTGGGTTTTGATAACCAGAACCAAACGCACTACTGGACGAATTTGTTTGAAATATAATGTCATTAGAATTACCAATAATTTTATTATTGTTTAATGAAACATTAGTTGTTGATACGTTATTAAAAGTTACACTATTAGTTGTACTTAATCGTTGATCTTCTAACGGTTGATATAATGTATTTGCATAACTTTCATTCCATGATGAATTTCCACCACCTGTACAATTTGTACCGTCACTGTAACAAAGATTATTCGCATACAATGATGAAAAATTACCAGTATAATCACTTACAACTGTTGTATTTAATGTAATATTACTTTCATAAACACCCATTAATAAATCTTGATCTATACCACTTGTTGTATATTCGTAACCAGTACCCCAGAAATTAGCAAACACAAAAGGAGTTATAGCTGTTGTACTAAAAGAAGTAGGACCATAATTTGTTTGTAAAGGAATACCACCTGAAACAATAGTAGAAATAAACTCGTTACCATAAACTATATTTGCACCATTACCTTTAGAAAAATTAACTACATCATCTGAATTTGTACCGTTAGTGTACATATAATCAGAGAGATTACTTGAACTTGCGGATGCCTGTTCTTGTGGAATATTCACACCCAATGCAAACACTGTTGAAGTTAGTAACAATAATAACACAAAATATTTCATCTTTTTCTAAATTTATCTAAAAAGGTTTCTTTCTTTTCAGGCATATAAACTCCTCCTTTTGTTTCTGTTACATACATATGTTCACGTATACTTCTTCGTTCTTGACCTTTCCATGCACGTTGATAAGCGCCATGAATCTGATCTAACATCCAGATGACTAATGAGTTTAGCATTCTATGACGTTCATTCATTAAAGATCGTTTAATGTTCTCCATCTCAACTTCAATTCTATCTTCCATCTCGAGAATTATTTCTCTTTCAAGATCTTCATCTTTACTGGTTCTGTTTAATAATTCATTTGCAAATTTTCTTAAATCAACTTTCTTTTGAATCCTTTCTCGTAATTCTTTTTTCATCTCTTCGAGAGTTGGTTCTTTGAAATAACGATTAGATTTGTTAAAGAGAGTGTCAGCGATAACTGTTCCGATATCTTCCATTTTCTCTCTAATTGTTTCATCTTCGTAATTCCCAAGTAAGATATGTTTACCAAGATATCCTGTCAAAAACCAAAAACAATAATTAATTCCAGCATCCGTTAAGAATGATAAATCGTTATTTGGATCACGTTTCCATTCAAGTGAACCGTCCTCTTGTTCGCTTAATGTAAAACCTCTCAATTGATAATATATTTCTTGTTTTTCTTGAGATAAATCTAATTGTTCTTTAATCATAGAAGGATCTTTCATCTGTTCAGCCATTTGCATTTGCATCATGTTAAGTTTTTGTTGTTCATTTTCTAAACCAGCCCTTCTCATTGCATCTTCATAAATCGCCATTTGTTCTGGATTTAACATTATACTCGCAACCTCCCTGTTCTAAAGGAAGCAATTTCTTTTGTTTCTTTTGTTTTAGATAATCTAAATTGAGGCAATTCAATGAATACATCTTTTTCTTTTTTACTCTTTTTAAAGCCACGAGGAGTTGCTGCTTTACTACCAACCCCTCGCACTCTAAAGGACGCCGCTAAAGTGGAGGCTACATTTTGTCGTCCAAGATTAAATGCCCGAGATACTGAACTTGCATAAGCGATTGGTTTAAATTTTCCAAATCTTCGCACTTCAACAATATATTGTTTTGATGGTTGTTGAGAAAATGGCACTATCCTATTTCTAAGTAACGGAAAAGGTTGTTGTGATTGGAACGATTTAAATGATGTTGGTTGTCTTTTTACTGAACTACTAGAACTTCTACTAAATGATGATAGGGATGAACGAGAAGATTTTCCACTACCTGAACTAAGAGAAGGAGAGAATGAAGAACTTGATGATGAAGAACTGCTTCCACTTATTTTTGATGAACGAGAAGATTTTCCAGATAAACTAGGAGTGTATTTGGTGGCCGATGGTTTTGAATACCAAATACTACTCCTAGATGAATAATCTCCGCTAGAAGAAGTAGAAGAAAGGGAATAACTAATACTAGGATTCAGAAAAGAACTTGAACCACCACCAGAACTGTATGATGATGAAATGTCTTTAGTTGATTTAGTATTAACTGCTTTCTTTGTTGAACTCACTTCGTAAATATCCATCGCAATTGGTCGGCCTTTGTATTCAAAATAAGTTTGTTTGCCTGTTCTGATAAAAGATGTTCCTTCACTATACACAGCTTCAATTTCTGGTTTAATTCCAGTAACAAATGCACCTTCGCTATTTATCTTTGTAGTAAATTTCCCTTTTTGAATTTGCGCAAGTTTAGGATTACCAATCCCTCTATACAATCCGAAAAATCCTTTTTTTTGTTCACCAGCTTTTAAAAAATAATATGAAGGTGATGGCGCAACATATAATCCCTTAAATTCACTTGAACCTTTTGATGCTTGAAATTTTTTACCTAAGAATCCACCTTCGGGTGTTGCAGTATAACTTCTACCAGCCCGTCGGAATATAGCAATATCTTGAATTTGTTTTAATGATTGTGGCAATCTATTCTTACCACCAAAGTTAGAACTCTCAAGAAATTTAGTTTTACCAGATAATACCTCCGTCGACGGCGCTACTCCAATATCATAAACATCTAATTTTGTTCTACCGTATTTTGTGAAAGCACCCTGAGTTTTAATTGCGCCAACTTCTCCAACTTTAAACCCACTTCCAACAAGAAGAATTTCTTGGCCTGTTTCACCAAGTACTTTTCCTCTCCCAGAAGTTGTACCAGCAGTTTCATATTGATACAATTTATTACCTGTATAAGCAGCCCCAAGCCCAATACCACCAACATTAATTGCACCTGTCGTTATACCTCCAACCGTCCCACCAATAGTTGAAGCGGTTGCACTAGCAACACCAAAACCATATCCAAGACCAGCGCCGATAATTATATTTTTACCTGTCCGTTTTATTGGAGAATCTAATGTACTCTCAGCAAAACCTCCAATGAACCCTAAGGTTTGACCGCCAACTTCAGCACGTGCAATCTGAATGTTTCGTAAAATGGGTGATTCGATTTTAGCTGCTTGTTGTTTTGCACGAGTAACTCTTACATCTATATTTTTAAATCGTTGTTCTTTTGTTTCATCTGGAAGGTTTAATATATCTCTTGCTTTTTTACTTGTCTTATAATCAATACTACCAATAGTGTCCGATATCTTTCCACCAACATCTCTTACCGAAGATGGAATTTTGGACGGTTGATCTATAACTAATTCTCTCGTTGAAGCAATTTCTTCTGATGTTGCTTTTCTTTTTGTTGCAGCTCCTCCACCTTGAGATGGTGGAGAAATAACATTATATTCAACAACAGGAATATCCCTTCCCGTTCGTGGATTCCTCGTCGAACCAGTAATTTGTTTTGTAATGGTTGGTTTACTTATAACTTTTTGTGGAGATTGAACAGAAGTAATTTGTTTTGTAACGCCAGAAGATTGTTGACGTTGTTGGACAATTGCTTGACGTTGAACATCAGTAATGGTTGATTTTGTGATTGGAGTAGGTTGAGTATTTATTGGTGCAGTTTGACCTGCTGGAACTTTAACTATTGACGGTGATTTGCTAGAAGGTGAACCACTTCTTCCTGTACTTATTTTTTGTGCTGGTGCGGTTGGATTGTTTAGATTAGAAGTTGGTAATGATTTTTTATTTTCTTTTACTATCTCAATAATATTTTTCTTACGTTTAACTTTAACAAAATCTGTGATAGTCGCCATCTTTTCTTAATTTTGTATACAAATAATACTTTATATATCTTTCGTAAAGTTTAAATAATATGAATTCTTAATATTTATACATAGATATAATATGGTAGACATTGTAGGAGGAAAAGAGAGTGAGTTTAATTGGGCTGCCTTGTATGTACGTTCACTTGACGATCTCGTCGGTAAATTATCTGATTTAACATTAAATTTAGAACATTTTGATGCTGAAGTTGGTAAATTTAATTATGAAATAGCGGCAATTATAATTGAGAATATATTTATTAGGTTATGGGGACATTTAAAAGAAACAGAAAGAGAGAATGGCCGCACACTGAAAAAACAATTGGATGCTGCAATAACAAAATTGCCAATTTTTCAAGTTAAAAAAAGTCATACTTTACAGGGAATAAGAGAACGACGAGTTTTAAATCAAGAAAACTATAAAATAATTTCCACATTACTTTTTGAGTTTCAATTAGATATAATTGATTGGATTGAGAAACATAAATTAGGAACACCAGCGAAGAAAGATCCAAGCAAAGCTGTGATAGACTTCTAAGATGAAATTTGCAGAAGAATTATTTCCAAAAGGAACGTTTCCAAAACAACAAAGTGATGGTGCATACATTCATCATAATCTAGCAACCAATTTAGATATATTCGCAAAGACAATTGTTAAGGATATGCACTTCTTAATTATAATAACAGGAAACGACAGCGTCGGTAACGGTAAAAGTACACTCGCAACCCAAGTCTGTACTTACTTGACATGGAAGATTAATCAATTGCATGGCCTCAATAATACTTTCACGCATAAAAATGTATTCTTTAAAGGAAAGGCATTACAAAACGAATCATTCAATATGCCAAAGTATTCTGTTTTACAGTTAGATGAAGGAGATGACTTAACAGGCCACGCAATGAAGAATGAAATGCATGAATTAAAAAGATATTTTAGAAAATGTCGACAATTGAATCAGATTTTGGTTATGATTTTACCTTCATTCTTTGAATTACCAAAATTTTTTGCACTTGCACGTTCTCATTGTTTAATTAACGTAAAATTTCATGGTGAATTTCAACGTGGTATTGGAGATTTCTATTCTCAGGCAAATAAAAAGAAATTATACATTCATGGAAAGAAAGATTGGGACTATTCGGCAGCAAAACCTAACTTTGATATTGCTTTTACTGGAGGATATTGTTTTTATGGTAATTTAGAAGAAGAAATTCAAAAATATTTGGAAGCAAAGCATAAAGATGCTGAAGAAGAAACAAATAGCAATAAAAGAATCAGCCCTGAACAAAAAAAGTTATTAGAATTTAAATATAAAGTTGCTCTAATGAATTTAAAGGAAACAAACAACTCTATTGACCTTGCATCTGAACTAGGAGTATCAACGAGAACGTTATTACGATGGAAAGAGATTGATTTAAGGGATTTTAGTAACAATTCTGACGATATTTAGTAGCATAGTAACCTTCTAGGTTTGACAAGCCGACGGAGATACTTTCATTATCCTAAGGGTGATTTGTTATCACTCAAAACCAGCGGAAAAATTGGGTTTTTATGTGTAAAAATAGGTACTAGACGTTATAGTCTTATTAGACAGTAGTTTCACTTAGTATCTATACATGGGAATTGAGTGTAGATTAGTGTCTTTTTTGTCTACCTGTCTACTACTTATACATAATAGTTCACTTTCAAATGAATACAAAGATATTTAAATAATACATTGTTTAACTTTTTGATGGAAGAAGAAGTGATGAAAGAGATGATTGGAATGAAAGTGTTTATTGAAACTGCATCTTCTAGGAGATATACAGGAACAATAAAACTAATTGAAAATGGTTTTGTTAAATTGTTAGATAAATACAACGCCCTTATCTTTATTGCAACTTCTGATATAAATATTTTACAGGAGGAGAAATGATGGAAAAGGATGATGCATTATTTTATAAATGGAAAGGAACTATTGATAGGACTCCTAATTATTATAGTACGATTGCTGATTTAGAATTGAATGGTGTTCCACAAAATTTATGGGAACGTTTATCTGAAGTTTGTGATTCTGTTAAGGTAGCATTAGAAGAATCAAAACCAACGATCAAAAAAGAAGCTGCGGATATATTTACTAAGAAGTCACAGGCCGAAACATTTGAAAATGTTCAACCTCTATTTTATGATCGTAATAATATGTGGTGGTTATGGGACGAAAAAAAATTCAAGTGGGCAATAGTTGATGAAGTTGATATGCTTAATATGATTGAAGAAGCAACAGGCAAAGATATTATTAATCCAAAAGAAAGAACATTAATTTTGAATGCATTAAAACAAACAGGAAGAAAACGTATACCAAAAGATGCTAAACCAACATGGTTACAATTCAAAGACAAAATTTATGATTTAGAAACGAACGAGTTGTTTGATGCAAGTCCAGAATACTTTATAACAAATCCAATCCCTTATGAAGTTGAGATGGAAAAATACGATACGCCAAACATGGATCGTATCTTTACTGAATGGGTTGGGGAAGAAAATGTCGAGAAGTTATATGAAATAATTTCATATTGTTTGTTACCAGATTATCCCATTAATAGAATCTTTTGTTTTATTGGTGGTGGTATGAACGGTAAAAGTAAATTTTTAGAATTATTAAGAAAGTTTATTGGAACTGATAATTGTTGTAGTACAGAACTTGATACTTTAATTAATTCTCGTTTTGAAGTAACAAGACTTCACAAGAAACTTGTATGTCAAATGGGCGAAACAAATTTTAGTGAACTTAACAAAACATCAATACTTAAGAAACTGAGTGGTGGTGATTTGATTGGATTTGAGTATAAAAACAAAAATCCTTTTGAAGAAAAGAATTATGCTAAGATAATAATTGCTACTAACAATTTACCAACAACTTCTGATAAGACTATTGGTTTTTACAGAAGATGGATGATTATTGATTTTCCAAATCGTTTCACAGAGAAGAAAGATATTTTGTCAGAAATTCCTGAGGAAGAATATAATTCTTTAGCATTACGTTGTTGTGTTACGTTACGTTCTTTACTTGAGAATAGAGAATTTACTAATGAAGGATCTATTGAAGAAAGGATGAGTGTTTATGAATCACGTTCCAATTTCTTAAAACAATTTCTAAAAGAATATACAGTTGAATCTACACAAGGCCATATAACCAAATCTGATTTTAAAAGAAAGTTTATTGATTGGGCAAAAGAAAATCGCCATCGTGAGATGTCTGACATTGCAATTTCAAAACAAATGAAACAAGAAGGCATTGATGATGGCCGAATCTATCTTGATTGGATGTACGATGGTAAAGGAGGACAAGCACGCGCTTGGTTAGGAATAATATGGAAGTAATATTTAGACGTATTTCATACAAAAAGCGTAAGGTTTATATAGTAGGAATACTTAAAATAGTTATGAAAAACGACGCAAAGGGTGGTGAAAATGAAAACTAAGGCACGTAAATTACCAAAAGCAATTAGACCAGAAGAATTTAAGGCATTGATTAAAGTTATTCCTAAAAAGGATTCTTTATCAAGAATTGCTTTTTTACTTGCTTATGGATCTGGAATGAGGATTAGTGAAGTACTTAAATGTGTTCCACAACACTTCAGAAATAATGCTATTGAAATTAGAGGAAGTAAATATGGTGTTGATAGGGTTGTCCCTATCCCAAAAGGATGGAAAGAAATATTCTTTAAAGAATTACCTCTCAAGGTTAAGGTAAGGGCATTACAAAGAAGATTCGATAAATACAAACAAAAAGCGAATATTAATCCTTTATTAACATTTCATTCACTTAGACATGGATTTGCAACACGATTAACAGAATCTGGTGTTCCTTTAAATCAAGTACAGGTTTTAATTGGACATTCTAACATATCAACAACAAATATATATGTGAGGGCATCACCAATGGATGCAATTAAATCATACGAGGATTTATTTTAAGATGAAACCAGTATCAGAAATGACATTTAGTGAATGTTTAAAAGAAAAAACAAGATCTTTTTTATATCGTGAAGAATTGAATCAAAGGATGCAAGAGATTGCTTTAAATGAAGACAAAAGCGAAAGTGAGGTGAAAAATGGTTAAAGAAAAATATTGTCCAACTTGTGGACGAGAATTAAGAGAAGGTACAAAAACAACACATGAAATTATTGAGAATATTAATCGTATGCTTGGTATTAATGCATGGGATATTAAAGGAAAAAGAAGTCATTTATTAGAAATTGAAAATGCAATTAAGAACCTAAATCAGCTCAATTCTGAACCAAAGGAGGAAAAAGAATAATGGAAGAAAAAGAATTTAATTTAAGCGAGAAGGAAATAGAGAGTAGTTCTAGAGCAAAATCTATTTCTGGGGACACCAAATCAAAAGAAAAATTAGGTTGTGGAGAATTGTTTAATAATAATGGGATTTTAGCAAACCAATGTGGTGAAACAGTTACAAATAGAAAAATAGATTTATGTCCAAAGTGCCAAGACCAGCTCAATTCTGAACTAAATCATGGAGGTAAAAATGATGAATAAACCTACAATTAAACAAATATTTGGAGCATTTTTAATTGTGATATTACTAAGCATATTAATAAATTTAATCTCTGATTGGGTAGTAAGTTTAATTCATACTCTTTTAGGATTATGGGAATTAGTTAAAATATTAGAGATGCCTCATAAGTTTTATGGATTAACAATAATGTTATTTATATCTTGGAAATTATTAGAAGCCGTAATAGGATTATGGTTAAGAGGATTTGAATATGCAATAGGATTAATCAAAAATTCTGAACCGAAGGGAGAGAAAAATGGGTAAATATATTACAGAACAGGCTCGTGTAATGGGTATAGTAACACAATTCGGAGAGGAGGGTATTGATGGTGAAAAGATTGAATTGAAAGATATTGAAAAACCATTTCATCTATATAAAGGTGAAATTAAATGTAGGCTTAATGATGATTTATTGCCAGATGCTTTTTTTCTTGAAGGTAGATGTTACTCTTATGAATATCTCCAAAAAGCAATTAAAACAGCAGACTCATATTTAGGAATTACTAAACCAATTTTTTATGTAAATGAAAAAGAGGACTTTCCTTGTCTTATCTGTTTTCATAACTTAATATTCATATTAGCACCACGTGTTGAGGGGGGAAAGGAATAATGGTTCTAATAATTTGTTTTAAGACAAGAAGTCCTTATTTTGAAAAGGAAAGAGATGGATTGAAATGTAATACTGTAAGAACTATTGGAGAGGATGATTTAAGATTTGACGTTTGTATGTCTTTCATTCAAGGAGATAATTTAGATGCTGAAATTGTTATCACCAATCCTCAAACAGAAGAAAAGTTTAGACGGAAAATTACAGATATTACTTATTATGATGAGAGATTTATTATATCATGGAAACACGACACAAAAGACATCAATTCTGAACCGAAGGAGGAAGTAAAATGAGAGATATAAATAAAGTTCATGTGGGAAATAGAACAGACTTAATATTTAATTTAATGATAGACTTAGGATTCTCAAGTGAAGAGTTAGCTTTTTTATGTGGAACAATACAAGGTCAATTAGGTTTATATGAAAACGAACCAAATCATAATCATCAACAGTCAGAGGATGCCAAGGGCGAAGATGAGGATGGAGTCACCTACCAAACATCCGTAAGTGGTGAGGATACGGGCTACAAAACCTCTGACACCAAATCAACCAAAGAAAAAGTTAAACATGAGGTTCACAAAAACTATGAAGTATAAAGTTTTATTAGCAGACCCTCCATGGAAACAAACTAAAGGGGGATTAAGGAAAACAAGACCAAACCAACATAAAGACTTAGATTATCCAACATTAGAGTTGAATGATATAAAAGAGATTATCAAATCTCAAGACTCACCAATTTTATTCTTATGGACAATTGATAAATTTTTATTTGATGCTCAAGATATTGCAGAAACTTTGGGGTATAAGTTACACGCAAGAATTATATGGGATAAGGAAAATGGTATTGCACCTGCATTTACGATAAGATACTCGCATGAATATTTGTTATGGTTTTATAAATCTCCAATGGAAGAAATCTGTAAATCATTTAGGGGAAAATTTACTACTGTCTTGAGAGAAAAAGCAACTAAACATTCTAAGAAACCTATTTGTTCTTATGAATTGATTGAAAGCCTTTATCCTAATTGCAAGAGATTAGAATTATTTGCAAGGGATAAAAGAAAAGGATGGGATGTATGGGGTAATGAAGTTGAAAGTGATATTAAACTAAATTTAGTACAGGAAAACTATGACATTTAAAATTATAATTAATTATTGGGATAAATCAGAATGCACTAAGGCGATTCTTTTAAAGAAATTATTAATGAAAGATTATCTAATCCATGAAGAAGAAATTGAAATAAAAAGGAGTTCAGATAAACTATGAAAAATAAAAAAAACCGAAATAACTATAATATGAAATTTATATACATAATAATTATTATCTTGCTTTGTATAGTAATAATAATCTCTTGGAACATATATTCAAAGATGCCAAAAAAAGAATGTCATATTGAATATTCAACAGAGAAGAAGATAATAGACAGACGAGATATATTAACATTTCCCTATGAAACAGAGATCCTCTGTGAAGATGGTGTTTATATTGGAGAGTGGGAGAATCTAAATTCTAAAAGTATTTTTGGTTGTATGGACTTAGTTAATGGTGAGTGTTCAGGATATAATAAGGTTTGTTTAATTAAAAAAAAGAAAGAGATTTGTGAGGTCATATAAACTATGAAAAATAAACATAAAGCGTCAAAATTAAATAGCGGTTTATACACAAATGAAATGGAATAAGACACATTTTATATCAAAGACGTCTAGAAATAAAATTGGATATTATACAGCATTACTAATATTTTCAATAATGGTGATCTTTGCTATGCCCATAATGTTTGTAAAAGATATGACTATGGTATTACTTAAAAAAAATGAAAGGAGTGAATTAAAACATGAAAGCCCAAAACTTAACAACTGATGAATTATTTATGTATGTAATTGGTGAAGAAAAAGGAAGAATCAGTGAACTTGAATTAAGTGTCATGGATTTGCAACATCAAAGAGAAAATTATAACGATATTTCTAAGAAATATAAAGTTGAAATACGTGAGAACTTAGAAAGATTATATATTAAATATTTCGGAGGATTACATAATGAAAACTATTGAAGTATCAAATAAACTTAACATGTTTAATTCAGAATTCACAAAAATTGAATTTTTTGAAGATGGATCTATAATAATGTATAAATCGAATACATGGCAAAAAGAAAAAAAGATTATAAGATTATCTAAAAAAGAGGTACAAGCAATAGTAGATGGCACAACATTATAAAGCAGTATACAAAAGAGAGAAAGAAAAACAAGAATATTATAAAGCAGTAGAAGATTTCTACAAATATCATAGTCATGGGGGTACTGCCATATACGAAAACCTGTTTAAGATTCAACAACTCAAGTATCCCCATGATCCAAATAAAAAATATTATTATGAATATGCAACAGATTAACTATGGTTAGACATAAAAAAGAGTTGAAGTGGTATTGTATTTTTTGTGGTGAGGAATTCGAATCATTCTTTTATCATAAGATTCATCATTGTAACGAAATAGAGGAAAACCATGACATTACCTCACGTTGATTTAGAAACAGGCCAAATTTATGGCTGCGAGCCTCACAGTTGGCATTTCTACCATGAAGAAGGCCATTTAGAGTTTAATAAAAAAAATAGCACCAGCAACCTTCTAATGCTGCAACAATATGCTTTCTATCTGTGGATGTTGTCAATTTCGATTCGGTTATTATGGATGACAATATTTTTTCTTGGTGCGTATCTTGGAATTATGATTTATGAAGAGGTATGGTGTAATCGATATGCGAATCAAAAGTATATTAAATATATACAAAGTAAAACAAAACATTTAAATACTACAAATACATAGAAATTATATAAAAGAGATGGGATTAAAAGCATATACTGTAACACTAGATGAAGATGTTGTCAATAGGGCAATGAGGATTGCGCTTCGATATGGGGGAAAATTGTCACCACTCATAAATAGGCATCTTGAATCATGGTGTGATGTTGAAGAAGGAATTATTAAACAAAGAGATGGAGAACGTGATTAATGGCCGCATCAGTTCTTGGTGTTGATTTAGGAATTAATTTACCAACATTTACTAATTCAGGGATGGGTATATGGATAACCTTGATTGCTTTCTTTTTATTAGTAGTTATTATTATCGCTATTGGGTTTTATTTATACTTACAGAATAAAGTATTTAATTTGCATATTGAAGATTATGAAAACATTGCTGGACAAGGATTTCAAAGAGTTCACGTCGACAAAGCAAGAACAATAAAGGTTGGTGATGGCGGTGAAGAAATAATCTTATTAAGGAAAAAGAAACAATATCGAACTGCTTATGGAAAGAAAATGGGTAATAATAGGTATTGGTTCGCGAAGGGACAAGACGGTTATTTTTATAATATTTTGTTAGGAGATTTAGATGCTAAGAGAGGAATGTTAGATATTGATCCCGTTGATCGTGATTTACGATATGCATCAGCGTCGATAAGAGAATTAGTCAAAGAAAGATACAAAAAGAGAAATATAAATACAGCAACGGCAATTGTTGTTGGTGGCATTGTTTTAACTGTATTAATTATGTTTATTGGGAATTGGTTTGTTCTTTCAAAGATGGGGGATTTAATTACCCAAGCATCACAAATGCATTCAGCTAATCAACCAATAGTAGATTCTATTACACGAATTGCAACACATTTAGATACAATTTGTGGAGGTTCTGGCATTACACCAGCATAAATTATGATAATTGAAGTTGTTGTTGTTGGCTGTGTAATTATGTTCTTTACAATTATTTGGTTATTTACTAACGTTACGGTTTTATTGTTATCAATTATAGGAATGTTGTTTGTTTCTATCATTGCATTTGTCATTGCAAGAATAATGGGAAAATATAAACTAAATAAATTAAGGAGGGAATATGACAAATCAAAAGACACAAGTCGAGAAAGTGGATCAGACGGAACTATCCGAGATAGATTCTCTAAAAGCACAAGTAGATCACCAGACATTGTTGAATCAATTAAACGACAAATCGATGTTTCGGATGATGTTACTCCAGTCACTACAACAAATAGCGATCCAATTAACGGAGTTAAAAATCCTAAGAGAGTTACTCGAAGATTATTTAAACGAAACAGAAGAAGAAACTGAGGAGTAATATGTTAACTGATAGGCAAACAGATCATTTATTATTATTATTTTATTTTATAATTATTATCTTAGCAATAATATATACATCTTATTTTACGTTAGATAAAATTCATAGTTGTACAAGTGATCCATTAAAATATACTGCAAATTATTATGCAAAAGAGTTAGGAATAAATTATACTGGACTTAGTTTCAGATTATATAATGGTATTAGAACTATTAAAGAAATAAATATCGGTAACGATAATCTGACAATTACCGAATTTAAGATTTTAGATAATCAATGGAAGTTCCCATAAAAAAAAAGAAAGAAAAAAAATTAATTCTTTAAAAAAAATTAAAGTGATGCATTACCACCACCCATTAAACCGCTTCTTCGTGCTTGTGCAACAAGGATTACAAGTACACCGAATAACAATACAACAGCACCAATTAGTAATACGGTTGGAATCTTCAGTGAAACATTATTGATACCTTCAGTAAAATTACCAGATAAGTATGTTGCAGCATTTGCTTCAGCACTACCAGAAGTTAAAAGGTTTGCTCCAAGAAGAGTAGATGTAATTACTAAGATAATCACTACAAGGATAATTAAACCACCTGTACCAGAAACTAAATCACCGACAACACCGCCCTTCTTTTTCTTAAAAGCATTTTTCATTGTGAATTTTTATTACCCCCTTTCAATAATATGTGGAATTTTTCCATATACTATCATTCAGAAATAACTATTTAAATATAAGTAAACAAAATGTATTATTATGTATTACTATTTAATTATACATATTTATATGTGAAAACTATATTTTATGTGTTTTAACTTTATAATGACAAGAAACCTTTAAATACATTGTATTACTCTATCAACTATGAAAAAAGAGATAAGAAAACTTGGAAACAGTAAGGGGGTGACATTTTCTCCAGAAGAACTTAGGATCTATGGAACGAAAGAATTTCCTCTTGAAGAAGGTGATATTATTGAACTAGAAGTTTTTTTAGTGCATAGGCGTGATGATGAAATACGTGCATTAAATTTTAGGAAAGATATTGCTGAGGCAAATCACCAAACAGGTGCTTTGTTTGCAGCTTCTGGAGGTGACAATGGAGATAATGAAAATAAGTGGTGAATCATACACCGCGTTTAAAATAATGCGAGATATTGCTTTAGATACTGCACAAGATCAAGTTGATTATAATATAACTAAAATTACAAAGGAGTATCATTAAAAAATGTTAGCTGAAATAATAAAGAAGATTAAAGAAGCATATAGAGAACACGTTCAAGAGTATTATGATACATGGGATGGATATGATGACATTTTTTTAGAAAAGATTGATGCTATCATTAAAGAGGAGGAAAAAGAAAAATGAACCCATATAGATTTAGAGAATTTCTAACTGCACAAGAACTAATTGATTGCGACATAACAGAATGTTGTAAACTTGAGGTTGCTGTGGCCGACGCTCTTTCTAATCACGAAAGATAGAGTGTACGCTTAGCAGAAAGTAAGAGATACCCTTTTTTTGTTTTGGCAACTCGGAATAGACGAGTGGATTGGTTGGCCTAACTAACCAACAATTATTATGGTTAAAAAAAAAGATATTGAGATTAGAATGAAAGAATTAATTGATAAAACAAAGATGGAAACGTTTGGCATTTTTCAAGAATATCACGCACAGATGTCTATACTTGAAAAAGAATATTTTAATGAAAGAAAAGGAGGTGGTGAAATATGAGTTTAGATAATTGGAACGATTACACAGGAAGTAGTTGGCTAAAACCAGACGATATTGATTCAGAGGATAAAGCATATGCCGTAGTAAATGTTGATGAAAGTGAAGAAGATAACAGACCAGTATTAACGTTAGAACGTGATGGACAATCGTGTAAGTTTAGTTTAAATGTAACTAACGCGATTAAGTGTAAAGAATATGTTGACTCACCAAAAAAACTAATTGGTAAAAAGATTTATTTTAATAAGTCAAAAGCATGGAGTCCAAACGCTAAAAAAGAAGTTGACACACTTAGAATTTATAACGTTGTTTGAAAGATAACGTGCAATACATTTTATTCTTTTTTTATTTTTTATTCTTTATAACAAACTACAAACAGTACTAATAATAACTAAGAAAATTATCATAGAAACAATAATTAAACCAAGACCTCCCACAACAATACTCACATGAGTCATATTAAACGAGGGAACGCTTGCAGTCGAATATTTTTGTGAAGCTAAGTAAAGTGTCATCAAATAGCCAAGTATCACCACGAGGGCTAATATAGATAATATAATGCCTATTTTTGTGGCAAATGAACCGATTCCTGAACTGAATCCATTACACATACCTCCTGCTTTTTGCTGAAAAATATACAAGATATTACTATTTACTGAATTTCCTTCAACACCATCAATACTTACAACTAATAAATCATTTTCGCAAGTATAATTAGGCCTATAATTTGTAGCACCACTATCAGATATATAAACCAGATAATCTAATAAATCACAGTCTTCATTTAATATAATTAATACGCCATCTAAGTCAACCCCATCAGCAAGTGTTGAAGTTATATGGACTTCGCCCTGAGTTGATTCTGTTAACCCAAGAGGACTGTTTGTTCTTGATGATCCTTCTGTAAGATTAAAATTATCTAATACAAAACAGTCTTCACTTGGTTTTAAAGTAAGATTAACATTATTATCATTTGAATTTATGTTTGAGGATGAACCATTACATAGATAACCTGTTGTATTATAAATTAGTAAATTCTCAACATTATAAAAATTTAGATAAGAATATAAAGATATATCGGTATTATTAATTAAAGCGTTATAAAAGTTATGATTGTATATATTTAAATTAGTTACATTGTCCAATCTTATGTGATAAATATTTGTTGGTAAATAAATATTATTTATTGTGATATTATCTGAATCGGCAAAATAAAAATCATAGTTACCAGAATTATTAACTGTTATGTTATTTAAAGTAATGTTTCTTGAACTTCCTACAACAATGCCATCAATTTGATTATCCAAACAACTAACATTTTGTATATATATATTCCTCGAATTGTCTGTAATACTTAAACATCTACCAGAACTATTTACAATATAATCATTATATGAAGAACCGTTATTTGCTGTATTAAAAGTAAGCCCATAAGTTCTATCATTAAATATTTGATTATTTTTACTAATAAAATTGGACGACTCTGTTGAAAAAGAAAATGCTATTCCATTACTTGCATTTGTAATTGTATTATTTTCAACTAATATATTTCTTGCTCCTTCTAAATTATCAATACCATAAGCACCACAATTAATTAAAGTATTATTAATCCACACTGTATTATTTGAATTATCTCTTGAAGCAACACATACACCTGAAATGTCCTTTAAATAAGAATTTTTTATTGAATGATTATATCCTCCACTTATATAGATTCCAGAGGTAGATGAATGACTTGTATTTGTTATATTTATTTTATCAATTAAAGTATTATTAGAAGTAGATATCTTTATTGCACCAGATCCACCAGCAGTTATTAAGTTATATCCAGTAAAATTATATAATAGAGTATTTGTTGAAGATGTAATCTCAAGAAAACTAGTGACAAAATTATTAAAAGTTGAATTAATAATTGAGATTGGGTTATTAGAGACCCCACTATCAAATAATATATATCTTAACCCTATAAATTCTGAAGATTCAATTGTTAGATTAGAAGAATTTGACGGAATATTAATTCTATTAAAAGATGTCCCAGAATTACCATAAACCGTAGAGTTCTTTATGTAAAGTGAACCCTTCCTTGTGGAGTTCCCAGTTATTTGTGCAGCAGCAGATATATTGAAGATGCTTTGGTTTATAATAAATGAAACATCATTCACTGTCCATGTTCTTGATGCACTTAAATTAACATTTGAATTATTGAATATATTAAGGTTATAATTAATAATTAAATTACTAGGAAAGTCTATAATTGTATTATTCCAGTTTGATTCTTGCGAGTTTATGGTACATCCATTAACAGGTGAGTCAGCACATTCAACAGCACTCCCAAAATTAATAAATAATAAACTAACTAATAGAAATAAAACTAACTTGCAAAAATAAGTTTTCATTCCCTTTTTAAACTTTTTGTTATTTAAATAGTCTTTGTTTTTCATAGTTATAAATATTTATAATAATTCCCCCTTTTGATTACTCATTAAAAACCAAACACCACACAAAATTGCAATTGCTGTTACAATCCCAAGTGTTGTTAAATTAATCATACCATCACCAAGAGTCATTAATAACGCTACCATGAACATTGATAAACCTGAAAGTGCAGCCCAAAAAGGATAATCTGAAAATCCCTTTCTTCTTTTTTCATTATTACTCCCGCCGATAAACACTAAAACAAAAACAAATACCAATATCATTACTGGGAATGCTGGAACGTTTGTGGCCGTTGAAATGAAGGCATCGTCAATACCAGCCGTTAAGTTAGGTTGATCAAATAAATAATTTGTCATTATATTCTACCTCCTTTCCATGCAGCCCATGCCGCTATACTAATAATAATTCCTAGTACAGCAAACAAAGCAGTAAATACAACGCCAAAGTTACTATCACTGCCAAAGATTTTAGTGAAACTTGTGGTTATTGCGTTCTTGAATTGTGATAATGAAGCGCTAGGCGTTGCTTTAAATTGTGTTCCACCCTCACTACTTTCTGTTTGAGATTGTATTGTACTTTTTTGAAATGCTTCATACGATACATTCGATTGTGTATAAAATACTGCAACGTCACTAATCGCGTTAGATTGAGAATTATTAAAATCAACATCGTCACCGAGATTAATTGAACCGTTATTATCGTTACCAAATAAAATTGCAAACGTAACTAACGATAAAGAGAATAACGTAACTAACATTAAATTAATTGTTAATTTTGAAAGTCCCATATTACTGCCGACCTCCACCTTTAATTAATAAAATAATGACCGCAATAATGAACCATAATATACTAGCGCCAGTTCCAAAGAATGATGGCGAGTACACAATATTAAGCGCAACTAAAATAACAATGCCAAAGATTAATGAAAATCCCATTACCATAGGGTTATCGCTTGATGCACCGTACCCAATAAAGAATAAGAATACAACAATCGAAACCATGATTAAAATGTCGCCGTACAATGTTTGTGGCGTTTCTCGTGCCAAGATGATTGCTTGTGCAACTTGAACACCATCTTTTGTTAATTTAGCAATAACTGTTGTGTTACCAAACAAGTCTGGGACAGTACAACTTAAACTACCGCTAACGGCAGACACAGTATCATTACATACAACCGTTGAACCAAGTTTATCGAATAATGTAACGTCAAGCGTAACGTCAGCAGTAATGCCACTTGGTATAACAAACGTTGTACTTATAACACGCGTACTTGTATCATATGATATTGGCGTAAATGTTATATCATTATCATTCGTAAAATCATCAACTAAACCGCCGCTACCATAACTGTTCAGATTAATTTCACATTCAGTTATTGTTGGATTCTGACACGATGCAATAATACTCTCAAACGTTGCCACAACTTCTCCTTCTTGTAACACATAAATGTTATAAATAACATCAGACGGTATTAAATACGCTGAGGTGTATCCTTCTTGACCAGTTTTTGGCCGTTCAACGGTTAAAAATTGTCCTGTGCCAACATATTTACGTTGAATGTCAAGAATAACGTTACTCACTGGAACAAAGTTTGCATCTTTATAAGTAATTTTAAACTCTTGACCAGTATTATTACTTAAATCATATAACTTCAAATTAATATCCGCCGTTGTATTACTTAATGTATAATTCTGAAAATGATAAAATTCACTGAAACGATTCAATGAACCGTATTCTATAACACCGTCAAGTCTGTACGATGATTGATTTAAGTTATTGAGTAGACATAATCGTGTTGGATTTGTTCCGTTAACAATGGTTGAATAATTAAATACTGACGAGGAATCGTCCAACGTACTGAACGTGAAATCAATTTTAATTGAAGTATTATCAGTTACACCGTTTAAGATTGCTTGTGTATCTTCATCATATAATGTAACGTTCATTAAATTAAATGTGTACGTGCTACAATTATCTACAACGAATTGACCAATACTTTGAGATTGTGTTGTACTATTAAAGGTAATAGTTAATGAACCGTCACTTAAATCAACGAACCATAAAAAGTCTTGCACGTAACCGTTAGACGCGTTTGGCACATAAAAATTTGCAGTGTACGTTCTTGTGTCACCACTATCTGTTGTTGTTGCACTATAATTAGTTCCGTTGTAATGTAACTTTACGTTAGCGTTAAGTTCTGAACTGTTAAATGTCATATTAAGTTTCATTGTTTCAAACGCGCCGTTTGTTGTTGTAGTATTAAACGTTTGAGAGTTCTCGGTAAATGCAAAGTCGTGGATTCTCAGCGTGTCAAAGGTTAAATTATTACTTCCGTTAGCGAAAAATAGAAATGGAATGTTACAATAACCACTAACATAAGTGCAAGAACTCAGATATGATGATATATTTCCTAAGAAATCAACTGTTTGCGGTTCATTTAATGTACTAGCATTATTATAAATTAATTGATTTTGTTCAAGTTGTAGATAATTGTATGTTCCATTAACATAAATTTCGTACACTTCATCAGAATCACCTAGATAAGAACTTGACTGTAACACTAATCCAAGTGGATAACCATCCTTAAAACAATCATCATTCATTAACTTTGAGGCATTTCTAATACCATTACCTGTACCTAACACACCATGATCAATGGTTGTGGTTGTTGGCGAACTCCAATTATAACAATACAGTCGTGGCGAATTACTTAACGGTCTTGTGTCATACGTAATAGTAACATTACTTGGTTTTGCTTCAACTGTTGAAATGTTGTACCGAAATGATTGTGCTGCATTATCTGTATACGTTGACACGTTTCCGTCAATCGCATTATAAGGATCGGCTACTATTATTGGAACATACCCATGACCTTTTCTATAACTATAATTAAATGCTAAACTAACATTGATAATTCCTGAACTATTAAGATTTATAGTTGCATTTGTTATTGGTGCATTTTCTTCAACTTGTAACCATTTAAGAACACCACCATGCCAACCGTCACCAACCTTAAAATTTGCTGATTTTGTGCTATCATTGAACGAAATAAGACTATATGAACTTACCAGTGGGAGAAATAATAAGGCAAAAGTGAAAATGAGTAGTACTACCCTACTACTACTTTTCATTTTGAATCACCTCTTTACACTGCTTAAAACCATCATTTTCACAATATTCAGCAAAAATCTCAGAATATGCACGATGACTACATTCATGTACACAAGTATCATAGGCTGTGTCGTAATCCATATCACGAACATTGATACATACCCAATCACCATATTTATCTTTTACATCTTGATAATCTAATAATTTTGAACTATCAACTTTTTCAGCATAAAAACCGTTAACTGTTCTATGATAGTTATAATAATCATATCCATCATGCATCATCCAACCTAGACCAGTGAACGATACAATGAAAAAAGTTATACCTAAGGCTGCTTTAACGTTCATGCGTACACCTCCTCTTGTCCTGAAAATAATATAATTCCGCAAACAAATCCAACAATAGTTAAAATCAGTGGACTATATAAAATTAAGAATGAAAGTAATCCCATTTTATGTAAATATGTTCCAACTTCACTACCATCATTATAAAAATCTTGATAAATATTACTCATAAAGATTGAAACAATTATAATTAATAACATCATAACAATAAAAAAACCGCTTAACCATTTCTCATTACTAAACCTACCCGCGAAAGCAATCCCAAACATTATTAATATACCAAAGATGTACAATAATCCGCTAATCCATGTAAATGCTTGAACAACATTATAAGCTGGTGTAATTGTATAATCTGATGCCTGAGTTAGATTTATGTTCCCAATTGTTCCCAAATCATTAATTTCTGGATAAATAATATCAGAACTCCATAAAGCAATCATACCACCAAAGGCCGCCATAACACCGATAATTAATAAAAGTAATATACCAAATCCTATCAAGATTATAACTCCAATATTGGCACGTTTATTTTCGTTTAGCATTTTTATGTTTCTCCACAATTTTTTTAATTTCTTTCTCCATTTCATCAAATGCTTTTGTTTGACTTGCATATAATGTGGCTCTTGGTAACGTGATTCCGTTTGGTGTACAGATTCTTTCACGCATCTTTCGTTCCCATTCTGGACTTGCTCTATACACTCTACTCTTTGTTTTAGATTTCATAATCCTTTACCTCCAAATGGAACGCCACGTTCAATTAATTCTTTCATTTCTTTTGATTTGTAAACTTTATATAAGTACCAAATAAAACAAAGTGGAGTCATAATCCATAAACCATAAAATAACAATTTGTAAACTGTAAAGAATAAAGAACCAAGCATTTGATTTTGTAAATAAGCAATCATAAAATTACTTACAATAAACATCATAACCACAAAAATTATATACATTAATCCATACGAAACAACCCTCAAATGTTTTAACTGGCTCACTTGTATTATCTCATTTT